>Ga0307428_1000198_pt1 | contig 48052 bp, 38 predicted proteins | sample SalMarWE160240MG_FD_202161 | JGI IMG/M metagenome (GOLD analysis project Ga0307428, IMG submission 202161) | Salt marsh sediment microbial communities from the Plum Island Ecosystem LTER, Massachusetts, United States - WE1603-240 | ecosystem: Environmental > Aquatic > Marine > Intertidal zone >...
AAACTGAAAATAAAGAAATTGATGTTCAGAAACTTATGGAACAATATGATTCAGAATCAAGAATTAGAAGACCTATCGGTATCGCGGCTATAATCATTTCTATTATTGCTATATCTTTTTCGGCTTTCCAATTTTATACCGGAGGATTTGGTCTACTTTTAGCTCTAAAACAGAGAGCAGTTCATCTGGCTTTTACTTTGAGTTTAGCATTTCTTGTTTATCCCGGTTCCAAAAAAGGCTTTGATAAAAATAAGGAAAAAATACCTTTTCTGGACATAATTCTGGCTATATTGGGAGCAAGCGTGTGTTATTATTTAGTTGTATTTTACGATGCTATGGTAATACGCTCCGGGCTACCTACTACACTCGATTTAATAGTGGGTGGTCTGGCTATCATATTAGTCTTAGAAGCAACCCGAAGAATTATCGGTTCCGCTCTTCCCATAGTAGTAACTGTATTTTTATTATATTCTTATTTTGGGCAGATAATGCCGGGATTCTTCGCTCATCGAGGATACTCATTGGAAAGAATAATAGAACATTTATATTCAGGGACAGAAGGGATATTTGGCATTCCTTTAGGAGTATCTGCTTCTTTTGTATTTCTTTTTATTCTGTTCGGTGCAGTTTTAAATAAGACCGGGATGGGTAAATTTTTTATCGACGTAGCAATGGCCCTTGCCGGTCATACAACCGGTGGACCGGCAAAGGTGGCAGTTATCGCCAGTGGATTTATGGGCTCTATAAATGGAAGCTCAGTAGCAAATACGGTAACTACCGGTAGTTTCACCATTCCTTTAATGAAGAGTATAGGTTATCGAAAAAATTTTGCTGGAGCAGTAGAGGCTTCTGCTTCTACCGGTGGGCAGATATTACCTCCGGTAATGGGTGCAGCTGCCTTCGTAATGGCTGAGTTTTTGGGAATTCCTTATATAAAAATTGCTTATGCTGCGGCAATCCCTGCGGTAATTTATTTTATATCAGTAGGTACTATGGTTCATTTGGAAGCTTGCAAATATGGATTAAAAGGTTTGCCTAAGGAACAACTTCCTAAGTTGGGTAAGGTATTAAAAGAAAGAGGACATTTAATCATTCCTATAATTGGTTTGGTATACCTATTGGTAAGAGGTTATACCCCTTTATTTTCAGCCTTCTGGGCTATTGTAATGTGTTTAGCCATAAGTATGGTAAAAGCTGAGACTCGTTTAAATTTTAAAACTCTTGGAGAAGCTTTTGAAGATGGAGCAAAGATGGCATTAGGAGTGGCAGCAGCTTGCGCCTGTGCTGGAATGGTAGTGGGAGCAGTAACTCTTACTGGTTTAGGATTAAAGATTGCCAATGGACTTGTAATGTTAGGTCAGGGAAATCTTATGTTAACTCTCTTCTTTACTATGATTGCCTCAATATTGTTAGGAATGGGGCTCCCCACCACTGCTAAATATATAATTTTATCGATTATGGCTGCACCTGCTTTAGTTGATTTAGGAGTACAGCCTTTAGCTGCCCATCTATTTATCCTTTACTTTGGAGTAATTGCTGATCTTACTCCTCCTGTTGCGGTAGCAGCTTACGCCGGAGCAGGAATATCAGGCGGTAATTCCATGAAGACCGGATTTATTGCCGTGAGATTAGCAGTAGCGGGATTTATGATTCCATATCTATTTGCCCTTGATCCCGGATTGTTATTTATAAATAGCACAATAGGACATACTTTATTATTAATTGTTACTGCTTTAGCCGGTGTGTTAGCCTTAGGAGCAGCAGCGGGTGGATATCTTCTTGACAATGTTAAAATACATGAAAGAGCTATATTAATTATTAGCGCGCTTGCTTTACTAACACCCGGATTATTAACTGATAGTGTGGGTGTTGTCTTATTAGTAGGAGTAATAATCTTACAAAAGATGAGAATATCGAAGAAAGTTAAATTTGCATAATTTAATTAAAAACAATCTGTATTAATTTTAATTTTTAGTAATTTTGTAACTTAGAACTATTAGATTAGGAATCTAAAAGACTCAATTATTGTTTATATTTAGATTCCTAATCTAACTTGAGCAAAAGTAGGTACATCATCTTGGTCGAATTAATCAAAATGGTCGATATTTTAGAATATACTAAATGGTTTCTTAAAAAGTTGCGGTGATTATTTTTTGGATGACCCTCTTAATTTAATAATATTGATATTTGAAACTGTTGCTTTGTTGGGTTTCATAATACTATCAGCATTTTTTTCCGGCACAGAGACTGCTCTTTTCTCACTCAATAAACTGCAATTAAAGAAAATGCAAAAAGAAGAGGAAAACAATTGGCGAGTAAAATCGATTATCAGACTCCTTGATGATCCTCAAAGAACATTGATTTCTATTTTAATCGGAAATATGTTCGTAAACATTTCTGCTTCCTCTTTGGCTACCTATTTAGCTATAAAACTTATTGGAAATATAGGGGTAGGTATAGCCAGCGGAATAATGATTTTTATAATACTTGTTTTCGGAGAAATTGTCCCTAAATCATTAGCCGTCACTAATGCCGAAAAAATTTCCAAAAGAGTTGCCAAACCGATAGAAATAATTTCCACCGGGTTATTCCCCTTAATTAAAGTTTTTAAATCAGTAATCAGTATCCTGTATTACTTTTTTGGTAAAAAAAGCATTAGAGAGAAAAAAGAAATTACCGAAGAAGATTTAATAACCCTGATAGATGCTGGTAAAGATGAGGGAGTGATAGAAGAAGAAGAGAAAGAAATGATTAGAAATATATTTGAATTTGGCGATACTATGGTAAAAGAAGTAATGATCCCCCGAGTAGATATGGACTGCATTCCCTCTGATACAAAATTAAATTTAATACTAAAATTGATTAAAAAAATGGGGCATTCGAGAATCCCTGTATATGAAGAAACTATAGACAATATTATCGGAATATTGTATGCCAAGGATCTTTTAGATATATATGAGCAATGGTATATTTCAAAGGAAAAGTTTGATTTAAAAGAGATAATAAGGGAAGCTTACTTTGTTCCGGAAAATAAAAAAATAGATGAACTTTTGGATATTTTTCAGAAAGATAGAATTCAAATTGCTATTGCTATTGATGAATATGGCGGGACAGCAGGATTGATTACCATGGAGGATGTGGTAGAGGAAGTAGTAGGCGAGATAATTGATGAATACGATAAAGAAATAAAATTGTTTGAAATGATTAAAGATAATACTGTAATTGCTGATGCAATAATAAGTATTGACAAGATTAATGAAATTCTAAACACCGAAATACCTGAAAATGATTTCGAGACCCTGGGTGGTTTTATTTTTGACCTATTGGGCAGAGTACCTAAGAAAGGTGAAAAGATAAAGTATCAGAATTTTCAAATGATAATAGAACAGGTAGTAAAAAATAGGATTAGAAGAGTAAAAATAATAAAAGAACTACCGCAGACTAAAAGTAATATTCCGGGTAAAGATGCATAGGAGGTAAAGGAATTTTGACAGAATGGTGGGTTAAGGCCAGTCCTTTTATATTATTTATGTGTATATTTATTGCTGCTTTTTTTTCCGGTGCAGAAACTGCAGTTATCTCTACCAGCAAGCTACATCTTAAATATTTAGCCAAGAGGGGGGATAAAAAAGCTATAATAGTGTTTAATTTAATTCAAAAGCCCGATAAATTTTTAAGAGTGGTTTTAATTGGAACTAATATAGCAATAATCGTATCTTCTACGGTTTCCTCTGCCCTGGCTATACATATATGGGGCGATAGAGGAGTCACTATTTCAATATTGCTTACCACTCTAATAATTTTAGTTTTTTGCGAGATAATTCCTAAAACTATTGCTCAAAATAATTCACAAAAAATTTCACTTAAAGCAGCTTACTGTTTAAAAATTGTCTCTTACATCCTTTATCCTCTTGAAGTCTTTTTTAGTTGGGTATCGAACTTTATTATTAGACTTATTACCGGCAAGAAGCTTGTACCTCTAAATGTTTTTTTCACTAAAAAAGATTTAAAACTAATTTTTGAAGTTGGTGAAAAGGAAGGTGCATTAGAGAAAAAGGAAAAGAGTATGATTGAGAGAATATTAAATTTAAATGATATTTTTGTTAAAGATGTGATGATACCTAAAAAATATATGGTGGTTGTTGAAGAAAATACTTCCTTAGAAAATGCTATAAATTTAATGAACAAAAAAGGTCTTTCCAGGATACCGGTTTATAAGAATAATATAAATAATATCATAGGTTTTATTTACGCCAAAGACTTCCTTATCGGAGATTTAGAAAAGAAATTAAGTAAAAGTATAAATTTATTAGCTTTGATCCATCTGCCTTACCTGGTCTCAGAAAATAAAAGGGTTACGACTCTTCTGAAAGAATTTCAGAGAAAGAAAGTTCATATTGCGGCAGTAATAAACAAAGATAAAAAAATATCCGGAGTAGTTACCATAGAAGATTTATTAGAAGAGATTTTTGGAGAGATAGAAGATGAATTTGATAAAACCAAAAAATTATGAAATAATTTAAAAACTAAAGAAAGAGGATAAATTATGAAAAAAGCAATGTTGAATAAATCATTTTTATACGGGTTTGTATTAATATTTTTGGTTGTATTTGCTTGTCTTGCCATAAATAATAATATTTATGGCAGTACTGTAAGACCATTAGCCATAATGATCGGTAATTCAACTGAAGAAGTAATTCACCAAACTGGCCTGAATAAGGCAGATATAATTTATGAAACAAATGTAGAATATCCCTATAGCAGATTAATGGCTATATTTAATAATAGTGATGAGGCCATAGTTGGGCCGGTCAGAAGCAGCAGGTATTATTTTTCCAGATTAGCTATAGAGTGGTCTGCCATCTTTGCTCACTGTGGAGGGCAAAGCTTAAGGGGCGAAAGGATTGTTAATTTAGATCAGATGCGTTACCCTTCTCCTTATTGGCGGGATAAAGATATTGGAGGATGGATAAATCTTTTTACTAAAACTCAAAATATAAGAGAGAAAAGTAGAAAAATGGGTTTTCAGGAAAAGGTAAATTTAGACAACCATTTGCTTAATCTGAGAACACTCAATTTATCAGGGGGAGAAATCACTAAAATTTCTGTCAAGTATAACCAAAAATATACTATATCTTACGAGTATAAAGAAGATACTAATACATATTTAAGGTACATAAATTCTAAGCCGCATCAAGATAGTAAAACTTTCGAACCTATAGCTGCTTCCAATATAATAATCCAGTATGTTCCGGTTAAAAAAATATCAGGAGATAAAGAGGGAAGGCTGGAAGTAGAGGTTATAGGAGAGGGTATAGCCAAGATATTTTACGGAGGAAATTATTATTTAACGAAGTGGGTTAAAAAGTCTAAAGACCACCCGACTGTATATTATGACAAACAGGGAAATGTTATAAATTTAAACCAGGGCAATATATGGATTCATTTAGTACCGGAGGAAACGAAGGTGTGGTTTAAATAAAGAAGGTGAAAATACTGTGAAAGAAGAATTTGAAAAATTGATTAAAGAAGCAGAAAAGGCTAGAAAAAGAGCCTATACTCCCTATTCTAAATTCAAAGTTGGAGCTGCTGTTCTTAGCGCTGATGGAAAAATATTTACCGGTTGCAATATTGAGAACGCATCTTTTGGTATGAGCGTATGCGCTGAAAGAGTGGCTATTTTTAAAGCTATTTCAGAGGGTTCAACTAAATTTGAAGCTATCGCTGTTATTGGCGATACAGATAAACCTTGTTCTCCCTGTGGGGCCTGCCGGCAAGTGATATCAGAATTTGGTGAAAACATTCTTTTGATTATGGCAAATTTAAAGGGAGATGTTAAAATTAAAAAAATAAGAGAATTACTTCCCGAGGCTTTTGGTAAAAAGGATCTTTTATAGTGAGGATTAGCTAATAATATGTTGTATAAAACGGAAGGGATAGTTCTAAAAAGCACGGAATTTGAAGAAGCTGATAAAATCGTTACTATATATACAAAAAATTACGGTAAGATTTCAGCTATTGCCAAAGGAGTCCGAAAGATAAAAAGCAAATTCGGAAGCAGTTTGGAAATATTAACTCACTCTATTTTTTTAATTTACAAAGGTAGAAATATTGATATTGTCAGTCAAACCGAGATATTAGAATCTTTTTTCTCAACGAGCAAAGAAGTTATTAAATTTGCATTTGCCGTTAACTGTGTTGAGATGGTTAATAAATTAACTGAGGAGAGGGAAATAAATATTGGTTTATTTAATTTATTAAAAGAAGTTTTACATTACTTAAGGAAAACTGATGACCCAAAACTGCTGACCTTATCTTTCAAATGGCAAACCATATCACTTTTAGGATACAGACCCTCAATTAATCATTGTTGTAGATGCAATAAAAGTGTAGAAGATCAAAAAGAGATGTATTTTAATATAAAAGAAGGCGGATTGCTATGCAATAATTGCGTAGCCGAAGATAAAGAAGAGTGCATTAATGTCTCTCTTTATTTTGTGAAACTATTGAGAAAAATACTAATTACCCATTTATCTACTATTTCAAACGCTACTATTCCTGATAATAAGATGAAAGAGTTAGAGAAGATAACTAATATATATATAGGTTATCATTCGGAGAAAAGTTTTAAAACAAATGAATTTCTGAGGTCTCTATAACTGATTAGTCGTTAGTGAATAAGCCTAGCGTATAGCGTACAGCCTTTAGCGTATAGCAAGGAAAGAAGAAGGCAGAATTCAGGAGACAGGAGCTAGAACCCCCCCTCACCCTAACCCTCTCCCATCAAGATGAGAGGAGATAGTGATTAAATATTTTCAGATTTTTCCTGTAGGGGTCGGATTTATCCGACCCGTAATTATGCGGGTTCGATAAATCGAACCCCTACCTTAATTCAAAGACAGGCGAGACGCCCGTCCTACGGTTTTATTGAGATTATTGAGGGCGTATACAATACGACCCTACTTTTTTCTCTCTTGAATTTTTTTAACCAGCTAACCAGGTAACCAACCAACTAGCTAACTAACTAACTTCTTACGCAATACGATAGTAAGTGTAAACTTTATTGGGGTAGTTAGATAAAGAAAAGAATATTTATTGTTTTTATTTTTCTATCTTCTTTATTCCTATGATACTTTTCTTTGTTTTTACTCGATACGTAATACTCGATACTCGATACTTTCTTTTTAAGTCGTTGACAATTAAGGCCGATTTTGATATATTAACTAAGAAAATACAGTCCCTCTCTCTAACTGATAATGAGTTTTCAGGAAATCTCAATGAGAGGGAATTTTATTTATAATTACGGGAAAGAGATGCTAATATGGATTTTCAAGAAATAATTTTTAATTTAGAAAAATTTTGGGGAGAACAGGATTGTATCATTCAGCAGCCTTATGATGCGGAAAAAGGGGCAGGAACAATGAATCCAACCACTTTTTTTAGAGTATTAGGACCCGAGCCATGGAAAGTAACTTATGTTGAACCATGTCGAAGACCTGCCGATGGACGTTATGGAGAAAATCCCAATAGAGTACAACAGCATTATCAATTCCAGGTTATATTAAAACCCTCTCCTGAAGACGTGCAGGAGATTTATTTTAAAAGTTTAGAAAGTTTGGGGATATCAAGAAAAGAGCATGATATAAGATTTATTGAAGGTGATTGGGAAGCCCCTACCCTGGGTGCCTGGGGATTAGGTTGGGAAGTTTGGTTAGATGGGTTAGAAATAACCCAATTTACTTATTTTCAGCAAGCCGGCGGGCTTGACTTAGATATTATTCCGGTAGAAATAACCTATGGGTTAGAGAGATTAGGTATGGTTATTCAGGATGTGGATAATATCTTTGACTTAAAATGGGGCAAAAATATTACCTATAGAGACGTACGCCATCAAGCAGAAGTAGAACAATCTAAGTATAACTTTGAAGAGGCAGACATATATATGTTATTTAACATCTTTAATATATATGAAAAAGAAGCCAGAAGATTAATAAAAATAGAGCTACCTTTACCGGCATATGACTATATATTAAAATGCTCTCATACTTTTAATTTATTAGACGCCCGGGGAGCAATTAGTGTTTCAGAAAGAACAGGATATATTTCCCGGGTAAGAAATATTGCACGATTATGTGCGGAAGAATACGTAAAGAAGAGGGAAAAATTGGGTTTTCCTTTAATTAAAAAATAAAAGATTAGGCAAAGGGTAAAATTTAATGGTGAATGTAGTTTTAGAAATTGGAACCGAAGAAATACCAGCTCAGTATATGGAAAATGCCTTAAAAAATTTAAATCGGTTAGCACAAAAATATCTAGAAGAAGCCAGAATAAATTATAAAGAAATAAAAGTTTACGGCACTCCTCGAAGATTAGTATTATTCATCTTCCACATTAAGGAAAAACAGGAAGACATTTTTCAAAAAATTAAAGGACCTGCCTATTTAATTGCTTACAATAAAGAGTCGCAGCCCCAAAAACCTGCCCTAAAGTTTGCCCAAAGCCAGGGGATAAATATTGAGGATTTAATTGTTGAAGATACCGAAAAAGGGAAATATATTTTTGCCCCCAAATCCATAATAGGCCAGCCAACTATTGACCTATTATCCCAGATATTTCCTAAAATAATAAAGGGCATACAATTTCCTAAATCAATGCGCTGGGGAGAAAAATCATTGCGCTTTATCCGTCCTATAAGATGGATACTTGCCCTGCAAGGAAAAGAAATAATCAAGTTCAATCTAAATGGTTTAGATTCTGAAAATATTACTTATGGTCATAGACTTTTGGCGCCCCAAAAAATCAAAATTTCTTCTACTCAGGAATATTTTAAGAAGATAGAAAAAAATTATGTAATAGTCGATCCCAAAATTAGAGAAAATATAGTTAAAACAGATATAAAACAGATAATTAAGGAAATTGTTGGGGAAAAGATAATAAATGAAAAACAATTAAAGGAAATAATTTATTTAGTTGAATATCCCAATGCAATTTTAGGGAGGTATGATAAAAAATATTTAGAATTACCTAAGAATGTCTTAATTGAAGTTATGGAAAAGCATCAAAAGTATTTCCCTGTTTTTAAAAATAAAGATGAATTGCTTCCTTTATTTATTGTAATTATCAATAACTCTAAAGAATATGCCTCTGGAATTAAAGAAGGTAATGAAAATGTTCTCAGAGCCAGATTGGAAGATGCAAAATTTTTCTACCAGGAAGACCAGAAAATTTCTTTAGGGAAAAGGGTGGATAAATTAAAAAATGTTATTTTCCAGGAAAATCTAGGGAGCCTTTTCGATAAAACAAAGAGATTAGAATTGCTAAGTGACTACATTTCAGATAGTTTACAGGTTGAACAGAAAGTGAAAAAAGATCTTTTAAGGTCTGCTCATTTGTGCAAAGCAGATTTGGTTACTGAAATGGTAAAAGAATTTCCGGAGTTACAGGGGATAATGGGGAAAGAATATGCGATTTTATATGGTGAAAGAAAAGAAGTAGCAGAAGCCATCTTTGAACATTATCTTCCCCGTTTTTCAGGGGATAGGTTACCCCTAACTAAAAGTGGTATGATTTTGGGGATTGCTGATAAGATGGATACTATTATTGGCTGTTTCGTAATGGGTTTAACCCCAACAGGATCACAGGACCCTTATGGATTAAGAAGACAATCTCGCGGGAAAATTGCCATAATTTTGAAAAATAATTTGAAAATTTCATTAAAAGATATTATTCGAAAATCTTTATCCTTATATAAAGAGAGTGTTTCAGTGGAATTAAAAATTGATGAAAATGAGATTGTATCTCAGATATTAAGTTTTCTCAAACAAAGAGTAAAAAATATCTTCTTAGAAGATGGAATTCGCTATGATATAATTGATGCAGTTTTGGCTGTTGATAGCGATGGAGATGTAGTTGATATTAAAAATAGAATAGAAGTTATAGGGGAAATTTATAATCAACCCATTTTTAGAAATATACTTAATTCATCGAATAGGGTATTAAATTTATCAAAAAATAATGAAGAAACCGAGATTGACCGGTCACTATTAAAGGAAAAAGCAGAGTTAAATTTATATCATAATTATAAAAGTATTTATCCGCGAATAAGGGAATTTATTTGTAACAAAGAGTACAATAAAGTATTTAAGTTATTAGGAGATTTATGCGAACCAGTTGATGAGTTTTTCGATCAGGTACTGGTAATGGATAAAGATAAGGACATTAGAAAGAATAGAATCGCACTTATCAAAAAAATAGGAATATTATTCAATCAGGTAGCTGATTTATCCAAAATTGTTTCTATAAAAGAAGGGAGGAAGTAATTATGGATAGTATCAAATTTAAACCTACTGTATATATAATTTCTGATTCTACCGGCGAAACTGCTCAAAATGTAGTTCACGCTGCGCTTAGTCAGTTTGATTCTAATGATATTAAGTTGAAATTGTTTGCCCATATTGAATCCAAAAAAGATATTACAGGGATAATAAGTCAAATCAATAAAGAAAAAAGCTTTATAGTCTATACTATTGTAAAACCAGAATTAAGATCATTTGTGAAAGAGGAATCCAAAAAGCAATCTGTCGTTTCCTTCGATATATTTGGTCCAATTATGGAAAACATTGAAAGGGTAAGCGGAATTACACCTAAATTAGAACCGGGAATTATTAGAAAATTAGATAAAGAATATTTTAAAAGAATGGAAGCCATGGAATTTGCAGTGAAGTATGATGCCTACCAGGGAGAATTTGAGTTGTCTAAAGCTGATCTGGTAATATTGGGGGTTTCTCGAACTTCAAAAACACCACTTAGTATGTATCTCGCCCATAAGGGTATAAAGGTAGCCAATATAGTACTGGATTTTGAATTTGAACCACCGTCTGGAATATTTAGCTTACCACCGAGTGAAGTAGTTGGTTTAACCATGGACCCCGATAAATTAATTGAGATAAGAAGTGAACGATTAAAGGCATTGGGACTACCAGACGAAGGTGTATATAATAAAAAAGAAAGAGTAATTAAAGAGTTAAAATATGCTGATAGTATTTACAAGAAAATAGGGTGTCCGATAATTAACGTAACCAATATGGCCATAGAAGACATTGCCACAAATATACTTAAAATTATAAAGGAGGAAGAATGAGTATGAAAAAATATGTCTATTTTTTTAATGAAGGAAAAGGAGATATGAAATCCATTTTAGGAGGAAAGGGTGCAGGTCTGGCAGAAATGACCAGAATAGGCCTTTCCGTTCCTCAGGGATTTACTATAACTACAGAAGTATGTGTTGAATATTATAAAAATGATAAAAAATATCCTCAAGGATTAGAGGAGAAGATAGAGGAAAATTTAAAAAAATTAGAAAAGATATCTAAAAAAGCATTAGGAGATGCCAAAGATCCTTTGTTAGTCTCAGTTCGTTCCGGCGCACCAATTTCCATGCCCGGTATGATGGATACAGTTCTAAATTTAGGGTTAAATGATGTTTCTATTCGGGGAATTGTCGAAAAAACAAAAAATGAGCGTTTCGCTTACGATAGTTATCGACGTTTTATGCAAATGTTTGGAAATGTAGTTTTAGGTATTGAACATAATAAGTTTGAATATCTTTTGGAAGAGCTTAAAAAAGAACTTAAAGTAAAATTAGATACGGAAATTGACTGCAATGGACTGAAAAAGTTAGTGGAGGAATACAAAAAACTCGTCAAAAAAGAGACCGGAAAAGATTTTCCTCAAGAACCTAAAGTTCAATTGAAGATGGCTATAGATGCAGTGTTTAATTCCTGGAACACTAAAAGGGCGGTAACTTATCGTAGGATAAATAAAATTTCCGATGATTTGGGGACAGCAGTAAATGTTCAAGAGATGGTTTTTGGTAATATGGGAGAAGATTCAGGAACAGGGGTTGGATTTACCAGAAATCCTTCTACCGGAGTAGAAGAATATTACGGAGAATATCTTCTGAATGCCCAGGGAGAAGATGTGGTTGCAGGTATCAGAACACCTTTGCCTTTATCTAATCTCAAAAACGATTTACCGGAAGTATATGAGGAACTTATTAAGATAATTACGCTTTTAGAAAAACATTATAGAGATGTTCAAGATTATGAATTTACCATAGAAAAAGGAAAACTTTACTTGCTACAGACCAGAACAGGGAAAAGAACTGCCCAGGCTGCTCTTAAAATTGCTGTTGATATGGTAGAAGAAGGGATAATTACTAAAGAGGAAGCAATTCTAAGGATAGAGCCAAATCAATTAAATCAACTTTTACATAGAAGAATAGATCCAAAAGCAAAAGTAGAAGTAATTGCCAAGGGATTACCGGCTTCTCCGGGGGCTGCTTATGGAAAAGTGGTCTTTACCGCTGATGAAGCAGAAGAATTGGGAAAAGAAGGAGAAAGGGTAATATTGGTAAGAACAGAGACCACTCCAGATGACATCAATGGTATGGTAGAAGCCCAGGGTGTCCTTACCAGCAGAGGAGGTATGACCAGTCATGCGGCAGTAGTGGCAAGAGGTATGGGAAAAGCATGTGTAGCCGGTTGCAGTGTTCTGAACATTAATGCAAGAAAAGAAAAAATATCTGTCAACGATATAACACTAAAAAAAGGTGATTTTATCACTATAGATGGAGGAACAGGAGAAGTATTTTTAGGGAAAGTTCCTACCATTGAACCGAAAATGAGCAAGGAATTTGAAATCCTATTATCCTGGGCTAACAAAATAAAACGTTTAGGTGTATATGCTAATGCCGATACACCGGAAGATGCGAAAAAGGCAAGAGAATTAGGGGCGGAAGGTGTAGGACTTACCAGAACAGAGCATATGTTTATGGCGCAGGATCGTTTACCCATTGTCCAAAAAATGATAATGGCCGATACCAAGAAAAGCAGAGTAGAGGCTTTAGAAAAATTATTACCTATGCAGAAAGCTGATTTTTTAGGCATTTTAAAAGCTATGGAAGGATTACCGGTAATTATCAGACTTCTCGATCCACCACTTCATGAATTTTTACCCAATTTGGAAGATACTTTAATAGAAGTAAATACTTTAAAATTAAAAAATATAGATTCGGTAGAACTTACTAAGAAGAAAAAATTGTTAAAAGTAATTAAATCTTTACACGAAATGAATCCCATGTTAGGGCTTCGAGGGTGCAGGTTAGGCATATTATATCCGGAAATATATGAGGTACAGGTTGAAGCTATTATAGAAGCTGCCATAGAATTAACTAAAAAAGGTATCAAAGTAAAACCTGAAATAATGATTCCTCTGGTAAGTCATATAAATGAATTTAGACTGATATGCAAAAGAACTAGGAAAATTGCTAATGAAAATATAAAATCTGCAGGGGTAAAATTAGAATATAAAGTCGGGACTATGATTGAATTGCCACGAGCTGCTTTGACTGCTGATAAGATAGCAGAAGAAGCTGAATTCTTTTCTTTTGGTACCAATGATTTAACTCAGACAACTTTTGGTATAAGTAGAGATGATGCTGAAGGAAAATTCTTATTAAAATACGTTGAGGAGAAAATATTAGAAGAAAATCCTTTTGAAGTATTAGATCGCGAAGGCGTAGGAAAATTAGTTAATTTGGGTACAAAGTTAGGAAGAGAAATCCGTCCTAACTTAGAGGTAGGGATTTGCGGAGAACACGGCGGAGAACCTCATTCAGTGGAATTTTGCCATTCTGTGGGATTAAATTATGTTAGCTGTTCGCCTTTTAGAGTTCCTATTGCCCGATTGGCAGCTGCTCAAGCGGTGTTAAAAGAAAAAAGATAAAGATAAAACAAAAATAATTGACCAATTGACCAATTAAAATATTTTAGAAAATAGCTTATATTGGTAAGTAAAAAGTACAAAATATAAAACAAAATTTAAAGAAAAAGCTGTAAGGGTGTATTGCAATACGCCCTAAATACTTAAATTTAAATAAACATAAATGGAATGTAAATAAAAAGAAAGGATAGAAAATAACATGCAAATTGAACTGTTAATACCTTTAAGTGGTATAATTGCCCTTATATTTGCCGTATTTCTTTCTTTGAGGGTAATAAGAGAAAAGCAGGGAAATGAATTAATGAAAGAAATATCAAATATGATTGAACAGGGAGCTATGACTTTTTTAAAAAGAGAGTATAGCGTTTTGGTATTTTTTATTATTGTAGTTAGTCTTATACTGGGCTGGGTGAGGAGCCCTATTACCAGCTTGTCTTTTGTGGTGGGTGCAATTTGTTCCGGATTAGCAGGTTTAACTGGAATGAAAATTGCAACTAAAGCAAATTCGAGGACTACATGTGCTGCTATGGAGGGAGGAATAACCAAAGCATTAAAAGTTGCTTTCTCTGGTGGTGCGGTGATGGGTATGTCGGTTGCGGGTTTTGGATTATTAGGTTTAGGCACTTTATATTATTTTATCAGAGAACCGGAAATTATAAATGGATTTGCCTTGGGAGCAAGCTCTATAGCGCTATTTGCCAGAGTAGGCGGAGGAATATTTACTAAAGCTGCAGATGTAGGAGCTGATTTAGTAGGAAAAGTTGAAGTTGGAATACCAGAAGATGACCCAAGAAATCCAGCAGTTATTGCCGATAATGTAGGAGATAATGTAGGAGATATTGCTGGATTGGGAGCAGATCTGTTTGAGTCTTATGTAGGCTCAATTATTTCCAGTATGATTTTAGGTGGATTACTATTTGAAGGAACCAAAGGAGTAATATTTCCTTTATTACTGGCAGCTTGTGGGGCAATTGCCTCTATTATAGGTTCTTTTTTTGTAAAGACTAAAAACGAAAAGAATTTACACAATGCTTTAACTAAGGGAACTTTAGTAAGCGGATTTTTGGTAATTATTGCTTCTGCTTTTCTTTCCAATGTTTTTTTTTAATAGTTTAAATGTGTTTTATGCCACTACAGCTGGGTTAATTGCTGGTATAATTATTGGATTAATAACAGAATATTATACTTCCTATCAGTATTATCCGGTAAAGTCAATTGCTAAATCATCACTTACCGGAGCAGCTACTACCATCATTTCTGGATTAGCAGTTGGTATGCAAAGTACTGCCATTCCTTTGGCTATAATCGCCGCTACAGTTTTAGTAGCTTATAAGTTTGCAGGACTATATGGTATAGCAGTTTCTGCAGTAGGAATGTTATCAATTGTAGGAATGACCGTTTCGGTAGATTCTTATGGCCCAATTGCTGATAATTCGGGAGGAATTGCGGAAATGGCTAAACTGGATCCTAAAGTTCGAGAAATTACTGATTCATTAGATGCAGTAGGAAATACTACCGCCGCTATCGGAAAAGGTTTTGCTATTGCTTCAGCAGCATTAACGGCTTTGGCTTTATTCTCAGCTTACTGTAAATCGGTTGGTTTAGAAAGCGTAAGTATAACTAATCCGATAGTCGTAGCGGGAATGTTTATCGGTGGTCTTTTGCCTTATCTTTTTTCTGCTTTGGCTATAAATGCGGTGGGGAAAACTGCTTTCTTAATGATAGAAGAAGTTCGTAGGCAATTTAAAGAAATACCTGGTCTGAAAGAGGGAAAAGCTAAACCGGATTCTGCAAAATGTGTGGATATTAGCACTAAAGGTGCTTTAAGAGAGATGATATTGCCCGGGTTATTAGCCATAGTATCTCCTGTAGCAGTAGGAATAGTGCTTGGCCCTGAAGCCTTGGGAGGTATGTTGATTGGAGCGGTGTTAGTAGGAGTATTGTTGGCTATACAGATGGCCAATTCCGGAGGAGCCTGGGATAATGCCAAAAAATATATCGAGATGGGAAATTATGGAGGTAAAGGAACTAAAGTTCATGAAGCTGCAGTTATAGGTGATACCGTAGGTGATCCTCTTAAAGATACTGCCGGTCCTTCTATGAATATATTGATTAAAGTTATGTCCATAGTCGCTCTGGTGTTTGTTCCTCTATTTATAAAGTAGTCGTTAGTGAATAGTGAATAGTCGTTAGTATTAAATACAAAATATAAGAATGGTTTTTAGTTGATAGTTTTTAGTTTAAAAAGATACAAGATTTAAAACTAGTTATCGGTTTATAGTTTTCAGTTTACTATAAATAAAGGTTTTTTTACTTGGAACTCGCAACTTGTAACTTGTAACCTGTACTTCAACTGGTAAACCGGGTAACTGGATAACCGATTAACTAATTTAATTGGTCAATTGGTCAATCAATAAATCTGGCTTAAGGAGAAATTGTAATTGAGATTTTGCGACTTAATTATAAAGAAGAGAAATGGCCTAAAGTTAGACCAAAAAGAAATAGATTATGCTATCAAAGAATTTGATGAAAGCATAATACCAGATTATCAAATGTCTGCCATGCTGATGGCAATCTATTTTCAAGGAATGGATATCAATGAAATAAAATATCTGACTATGGCCATGGTTAATTCTGGAAAAACTATCGACCTTAGCTCTATTTCCGGAATTAAAGTAGATAAACATAGCACGGGAGGCGTAGGAGATACTACTACCCTCGCTTTAGCCCCAATGGTAGCAGCAGCAGGTGTTCCGGTGGCAAAGATGTCAGGAAGAGGTTTGGGGCATACCGGCGGCACAATCGACAAATTAGAATCAATCGAAGGGTTTAAAACAAAATTAAGTCTAAATAAATTTATAAATGTCGTTAAGAAAGTTGGAGGATCAATTATCAGTCCTACTTCAGATTTGGCTCCCGCAGACAAAAAACTATACGCCTTAAGAGATGTCACCGGAACGATAGACAGTATTCCCTTAATCGTAGGCAGTATTATGAGTAAAAAATTGGCTGCTGGTGCCGATGCCATTGTATTAGATGTTACTACTGGTAGCGGTGCTTTTATGCAAGAATATAAAGACGCCTTGAAATTAGGTAAAATAATGGTAGATATAGGATTGGAATTAGGCAAAGAGACCGTGGCGGTAATTTCAAATATGGATGAGCCCTTAGGTTTTGCTATCGGTAATTCTTTAGAAGTTAAAGAAGCCATAGAAGTTTTAAAAAATAGAGGACCGGAAGATTTACGTGACCTTTGCCTGGTTCTTGGTGCCCATATGCTAAAATTGGGCGGAGCAATAAGGAACTATGAAGAAGGAAAAAACAGATTAGAAAAAATATTAAAAGAAGGGACAGCTTTTGATAAGTTTAAAGAGATGATAACTGCTCAGGGCGGCAATCCGGAAATAGCAGATAAACCGGAATTATTGCCTCTGGCCAAACATTGTAATAAAATTAAAGCTGATATTAGTGGCTATATACAGAAAATAGATTCCCGATTAATTGGTGAGAGCGCCATGCTTTTAGGAGCAGGCAGAGAGAAAAAAGGATCAGAAATCGATTTATCTGTTGGAATTATTTTAAAGAAGAAAGTAGGAAATAAAGTTAATATCAACGAAGATTTGGCCGAAGTGTATTATAATAATTCAGAAAAATTAAAAGAAGCAAAGAAAAAACTGCTATCCTCGTTTGTTATAGGAAACAAAAAACCGCAAAAATTACCGCTAATTTTAGCTACTATCAGCAAGGAAGGGATTAAAGAATGGGGAACAGCGTAGAGCGTACAGCGTTTAGCGTATAGTAATTCAGTATTGCGTTTGTTTCCCCCTCACCCTAACCCTCTCCCTCCAAGGGGAGAGGGAATAAAGATTCTGCATCTTTTAATTCATTCCACACGCTATTTAATACTCTGTCTTCTTTTTTCTTCTTTTCTTAACTAATTAACCAGGTAACTAACTAATCTATTCTATACCTATCCACCATTTTTCTTAATGCAATATGCAATACTCGATATTCGATACGAATTTGGTTCCTGAATTCTTCTTCTCTCTCGTATTTTCTTTACTAGATACTAAATACTAATTATGCTCTATGCTAAACGCTATACGCTAATTTTCACGAGATACGTATTTATTCTGACTTCTGTCTACTTCTTTCCTAACTCTACGCTCCACGCTGTACGCTCTACGCTAATTTCGCTCTACGCTAAACGCTATCCGCTTTTTTCTTTACCATATACTATCTTGCGTCTATTTATGTTATAATTTTAAATGAATAAATTTAAAAAAGAGGGCAATTATTTGGAAGTAATTATTAGTCATCAAAGCACTGATTTTGATTCTTTAGCTGCTATGGTAGCAGTTAAAAAAATATATAAAGACGCTCTTTTAGTGTTTACCGGATCCATAGAGAGAAATGTAAGAAAATTTATCTCTATGTATGGCGATTTGATAGAGATAACCCCTTTTAAGAAAATTAAAATAGAAGAAATTACTAAATTGATAATAGTTGATACTAGAATAAAAAGACGGATTGGCCCGTTTGCTAATGTAATAAGTAAGAGAGATTTGGAAATTCATATCTATGATCACCACCCCTCAACTACGGACGATATTAAAGGGGATATTAATGTAATAGAAGAAGTAGGGGCAACTACTACCATAATATTGAAAAAAATAAGGAAAATGAATTTAGAAATTAGCCCTATCGATGCAACTCTCTTTGCCCTGGGGATTTACGAAGATACCGGCTCCCTTACTTTTTCAACTACTACGATTGATGATATAAATAGCATTTCTTATTTGTTTGAAAAGGGGATAAAATTAAAAGTTGTAGCAAATTTTATAAATATTGGCCTAAGCATAGCTCAAAAAAAATTATTAAATAAATTACTGCTTTCTTCTAAAGAAATCTTTTGTAAGGGCGTACGCATTAATATGGCTAAGGCAGAAGTAAAAAATTATACAGAAGGGCTGGCTCTTCTCACTCATAAGTTAATAGAAATAGAAAATAGCGATGTTTTTTTTACTATAGTAAGGATGACAGACCGAATATATATAGTTGGAAGAAGTAGAACAAATTCTGTTGACGTTGATGAAGTTCTAAAAGAATTAGGAGGGGGAGGTCACTTTCAGGCAGCTTCAGCAGTAGTAAAAGATTTATCCCTTGATGAATTAGAGAAAAAACTTATCAGGATATTAGAAAGAAAAGTAAAACTGGGAATTGTAGCGAAAGATATTATGTCTTCACCGGTTAAGACTGTTAATAGTTCAACTCCTATTGAAGAGACGAAAAAAATATTATTAAGATACGGACATAATGGGATTCCGGTAGTAGAAGAGGGGGAACTGAAGGGCATTATAACAATGCAGGAAGTAAATAGGGCCAAACAGCATGGACTTGGTAAAGAGCTGGTAAGTAAATATATGTCCGATCAGGTGGTTGGAGTAAAATTAGATACTTCTTTAACTGAAATTCAAGAATTAATGATCGATTACGATATCGGAAGAATAGTAGTTGTTAACCAAGAAGATAAATTGGTAGGAATTATTACCAGAACAGATTTAATAAGAAATTTGTATGGAGAAAATCACATTCCTAAAAGATCATTTTCGACTTATCTTGAGACCAGCAGGAAGATGGAGAGAAAGAAGCAGATAGAATTAATAGAGAAAAAATTTCCCAAAAGAGTTAGAAGTGTTTTGAGCAAAATCAGGGAGATAGGTGATAGATTAAATTTTCCAGTTTTTATGATAGGTGGAATCGTAAGAGACCTCTTTTTAGGAATTAAGAATTATGATCTTGACATTGTGGTTGAAGGAGAAGGAATAGAATTTGCCCGACAGTTAAGCAGAGACTTGGGAGGGAGAATTAAAAGCCATGAAAAATTTGGAACCGCAATAGTAATTTTAGAGGATGCTTTTAAAATAGATGTGGCAACTGCCAGACGAGAATTTTATGAATACCCCGCGGCTTTTCCCAAGGTTGAGCTAAGTTCAATTAAAAAAGATCTATACAGAAGAGATTTTACTATAAATGCTATGGCTATACAGTTAAACCAAAAATATTTTGGAAAATTAATCGACTTTTTTGGTGGGCGGAAAGATTTACGTAAAGGGATAATCAGGGTTTTATATAATTTGAGTTTTGTTGAAGATCCGGCGAGAATTATACGGGCGATAAGATTTGAACAGAGATATAATTTTAAAATGGATAGGACAACAGAAGATTTTCTGAAAAAAGCTATTGATGATAAATTGCTCTCCAGATTAAGAAAGAAAAGAATCACTGAAGAATTAATTCTAATATTAAAAGAAGAAAATCCGTTAAAATCTTTAAAAAGAATGGAAGAATTAGGAGCATTGAAGTATATTCTTCCGAAAGTTGAATTAAAGGAAGAAACGGTTAAAAGGTTAAATAAGGTAAAAGATAATCATGACTTTTGGAGACGTAATATGCCTGATGAAAAAATACAATTATGGATGATATATCTTTGCTGTCTGATTAAAAATTTAGAAAAAAATCAAGTACAAAGAATTTTCAAAAAACTAATATTTAAGCAAAAGTCTTTAGACAAGATAAATTATTGTTACTCAAATTTAGATCAAATCATAAAAGTGATATCGCAAAAAAATAAAATATCACCGAGCGTTATTTATTTAAAATTAAAAGGCTTACCTAACGAAGTATTATTTTTAGCTATGATGGAAAGAAATGATGATATTGTAAAAGAAAGCATAGTTAATTATTTAAAAAAATATATAAAAGAAAGTCTATATATTTCAGGAAAGAAATTGAAAGAACTGCAGGTAAAACCCGGTCCGATCTATTCGCAGATTTTAAATAAATTACTTTGTGCTCAGTTGGATGGAGAGGTAAAAAATAAAAAAGATGAAATCAGATTTGTAAAAAATATTTTAAAGGAAAGGAATAAGAAATAGAAAAATGTTGAACAATATATTCGAAATTGTCTGGAGCATACCGGCTGTTTTAATTGCTATTACTTTTCATGAGTACTCTCATGGTAGGATGGCTTATAAATTGGGTGATCCAACAGCAGCAGAAGCGGGAAGGCTTACTTTGAATCCTCTAGCTCATCTTGACCCTATAGGAACTTTGATGCTGCTTTTATTTCGATTTGGGTGGGCAAAGCCGGTCCCGGTAAATTTTAATAGATTAAATCACCCTAAAAGAGATATGATATATGTTTCATTGGCTGGACCTATTGCCAATATAGTAATTGCAGTAATATTTGCCCTTATATTAAGGTTAAGTTATTATCTCGTCGGGCAAATTACCATGGCACAAAGCAGCTCTTTTTTTAATCTATCGATAACCGTGCTGAGAGGATGGTTAATATTTCTACAGACAGGCGTAATAATAAATTTAGCATTAGCCATATTTAATTTGATTCCCGTTCCGCCTTTAGATGGGTCTAAGATATTGTTGGGCCTTTTGCCTTATTCTCAGGCCTATAAATTTGCGAAGTTAGAACCTTATGGACCAATTTTCTTATTAATTTTGGTATTAAGTGGTATAATTGGAAAAGTATTATTTCCTATTGTATTTTTTCTATTTCGTTTGCTAGCTTAAATTCGTATCGCCTATCGCGTGAAAATTAGCGGATAGCGTTTAGCGTAGAGCAAAATTAGCGTACAGCGTGGAGCGTGGAGTTAGGAAAGAAAAAGACAGAATTCAGAAGTTAGAATAAATACGTATCTCGTTAAGAATTATTAGTTGGTCGCCATGTTAGTTAGTTAATAAGTAAGTAGAAACCGGTTAACTAATTAACTATATAAACAACAACTATTTAACAAATATTGATTGGTAATAAGTATTGCTTTGCTTTATCAAACCTGTTTTAGCGCAAATAAATTTGATATCAAAAAATCGTAAGATAGATAATAGGCATTCTGTTTATGATACTATACGCTAAACGCTGTACGCTATACGCTAGGTTTATAACTATCGACTAAATAGACTGGCAAACTGGTAAACAGGGTAACTGGGTAACTAAATTAATCGGTCAATTGGTGAATTGGAGAATTGGTCAATTAGTGAATTGATTAATTAGTAAATTGCTGAATCAGCGAATTAACAGATAATATATTTTGATAATAAAAATAAGAGAGGAGTATTTTAAATGGCAAGAATAATTTTTAGCGGAATGCGACCTACTGGCAAATTACACTTGGGGAATTATTTGGGGGCTTTAGAAAACTGGGTAAAACTTCAGGAAGAATACAAGTGTTTTTTTGGAGTCGTAGATTTACACGCTCTAACTACCGGTTATGATAAAACTGAAGATTTAAACGAAAACACTAAGGAGATGCTTATAGATTGGTTTAGCGCAGGTATTGACCCCAAAAGAAGCACTGTATTAATACAATCTTATGTCCCAGAACATGCAGAATTACACCTACTTTTTTCCATGATTACTCCTTTGCCCTGGTTAGAAAGAAATCCGGTATTAAAGGAACAGGTACGAGATTTAGGATTGAAAGATAATATTAGTTATGGTCTTTTGGGATATCCGGTTCTAATGGCTTCAGATATATTGATTTACAAAGCGAATGCTGTACCGGTAGGGGAAGATCAAGTACACCACGTAGAATTAACTCGGGAAATAGCCCGGAGATTTAATAATCTTTATAAGAATGTTTTTCCTTTACCCCAGGTAAAATTAACAAAGATTCCCCGTGTACCTGGAACTGATGGGAAGAGAATGAGTAAAAGTTTAGGAAATACTATTTCCATATCCGATTCTCCGGAAAAAATTGAAGAAAAAGTGAAGACAATGATAACTGATACCCAAAAAATAAGGTTGAATGATCCGGGACATCCGGATATTTGTGTTGTGTTTACTTATCAGGAAATATTTAATCCGAAAAAAACTGAAGAAATATCTGCCGGATGTAAATCAGGAAAATTAGGATGCGTAGAATGTAAAGAGAAATTAGCCCAGGTCTTAATAAATAAGTTTGAGGGTTTTAGGGAAAAAAGAAAATATTATGAAAAAAATCCGAAAATAATTAAAGAAATTGTAATCGAAGGGAGCAAAAAAGCAAGGCAAACAGCTAAACAGACTCTCGATGAAGCAAAAAAAGCCATGAATTTGTATTATGAATAATAAAGATGTTGGTTTTAAGATAGATATTAATGATTTAGATAGTTCTGTAGACGAATTATTGAAAAATATAAAAGAAGACATCATAGATATTAAACAGGTACCTATTAATGAAATAATAGATCAGTATTTAAAATATGTTATTCAAAACAAGAATACTATTGATCTGAGCATTGCCGGTAAAACCATTGCTGAAATAGCGGTAATATTAAAAATAAAATCAGAAAATCTTCTTCCTAAACTGGAAGTTGAAACCAGTGAAGAGGAAGATGATGAATACAATGATTTTATGATTTCAAAAGAAAAAGAAGCATATCTTCAGGAATATGACAAATTTCAAAAAGTGGTCAAATATTTAAAGGAAAGAGAAGGGACCCAAAATAATATCTATTTTCCGGCGATAGAAAACAATGATAAAGAAGATGGTGTAGAAATTCAGAAAGTTGATTTAGCAGATCTTTTAACTTCTTTGGATAAAGTATTACAGAATACAAAGAAAGAAGATTTTATTCCCTTTAAAAAAAGGACTTTTACTACCGCTTCCAAGATGAAAGAAATAATTAACCTATTGAAGGACGGTAAAGAAGGAAGGTCTTTTGATTATTTTATGGAAAGGGCTCAGAGTAAGTTAGAAATTATTGTTATTTTTCTTTCTTTATTAGAACTTATATATTTAAGAAAGATAAGATGTTATCAGAAGAAAAACTTTGATATGATAATGTTCAATCTGAAAGGAGATGCTTTAAAGTTAAAGAAAAATCAAGAAACAATTCAAGATGGAGCAATATAATAGAATGCTTATTGCTGGTATACAATAATCCATTAACCCTTGACAAGATAAAAGAGATTACCGGTCTTGAGAAAAAAAGAAGTAGACCGATTATTAATGAATTAATCTCAAAATATGACAATGATGGCAGGCCATTTAAAATATATGAAATTGCCGGTGGGTATAAACTAGGTACCAAGCCCCAGTACTCTGTCTGGGTAAAAAAAATCTTAGAAAATAAAAAAAAGCATCAAATATCTAAAGCAGCCCTGGAAACACTGGCTATTATTGCCTACAATCAACCGGTAACCCGTTTAGAAATTGAAAAGATAAGGGGAGTAAGTTGCTCGGGGGTTTTATTTAATTTACTAAAGCATAAGTTTGTAAAAATTAGCGGGAGAAAGAAAGCACCTGGAAATCCTTTGCTTTACAAAGTTACCGACTTTTTTTTAATGCATTTCGGCTTAAAAAAAATTAATGATCTTCCCAAATTAAGCGAAATCGGGATTAAATAACATGATTGAAAGATTGCAAAAATATTTGGCGGGAGCAGGAATTGCTTCCCGGAGAAAGTCTGAAGAACTTATCCTTCAGGGTCAGGTACAGGTAAATAATTCTGTCGTTACCGAATTAGGAACTAAAGTTGACCCTAAAAAAGATAAAATTGAAGTAGATGGGAAATTAATAAAATATAAAGAGAATAAACATTATTCCTATATATTACTAAATAAACCTAAAGGATATTTAACTTCTTTGTCTGATCCTTTTAGCAGACCGACTGTTTTAGATTTGTTAAAAGATGTAAAAGAAAGAGTATATCCGGTTGGTCGATTGGATTATAATTCTGAAGGATTATTAATTTTTACTAATGATGGTGAGTTGACTTACGCCTTAACCCACCCCGCAAAAAAAGTAGAAAAGGTTTACATCGTTAAAGTGAAAGGAATTCCTTCTTCTGAAAAATTAAAAACATTATCAAAAGGAGTGACTTTAAAAAATAATTATAAAATATCTCCCTGCAATATTTACTTACTAAAAACTGTTAACGGAAATGCTATATTAAAAATAAAAATAAAAGAAGGAAAAAAAAGACAAATTAGAAAAATGGCTGAATATATTGGGCATTTTGTCTTAAAACTGAGAAGAGTTCAGACAGGTCCCATTTCCTTAAAAGGCGTGAAACCGGGAGAATACAGGTATTTAAATAAAGAAGAAATTAAAAGTTTGAAGAAAATACTATAGCGGTATCAAGTATCGAGTATCAAGTATCGAGTATATAGTAAAAAAGAAATAGCGTGTAGCGTATAGAAAATAGCGTACAGCGTGTAGCGTAGAGCGTATAGTGAGAAAAGAAGAAGACAGAATACAGGAGTCAGTAGCCAGAATAAAATCGTATCTCATCAAGAAAATAGAAGCCATTAATCAGAAGATTATTATCGGATGGTGTTTAGAGGGTAGGGGCTTGATTCATCAAGCTCGCTAAAATAAATTACCAAAAATCCGGGTCGAATAAATCCAACCCCTAAATTAAAAGTAATGGTTTATAGGTAAATAGTTTTTAATTTTGTCTTATGATTTTCATTCTCTTAACGAGATACGATTCACGAGATACGATATACTTATTTTGCTATACGCTAGTTTTATTCACTGACGAATAATTTAATCGGTAAATTGGTGAATTGGCCAATTGGAGAATTGATAATTTTATGAAAAAAAATGGTTTGATAATCGCTATAGATGGACCGGCTGCTGTGGGTAAAAGTACTATGGGTAAATTAATTGCCCATGAATTAGGCTTTTTATATATTGATACAGGAGCAATTTACCGGGCAATAACTTGGAAGGTTTTAAAAAATAATATTAATATAAACGATGAAGATATGATTTCCAGTGTGGTTTCAGATACTTGTATAACTATAGAGAGAGCAAATAGCAAGAGCCTAAATGATTATTATCACATCTTTGTTGACGGAGAAGACGTGACTGAGGAAATACGCAATCCCAGGATTGACCAAAATGTTTCTCAGATAGCCAGGCTGCCTAAAATTAGAAAACAATTAATTTATCTGCAGAGAGAATTAGCTGAAAAAGGGAATATTGTAATGGAAGGTAGAGATATAGGTTCGGTAATTTTACCGAAGGCAGATATAAAATTATATTTTACCGCTTCTGAGGAGGAAAGAATTAAGAGGAGGTATAAAGAGCTTATAGATAAAGGGTACAATGTAGATTATGAAGAAGTTAAGAAACAGATAGTACAGAGGGATGAAATTGACAGCAAGAGAAAATATGCTCCTTTGATTAAAGCAAAAGATGCTATTCTTATAGATTCTACAGAAAAAAGCATTGAGGAAGTTAAAGATGAGATTTTAAAGATAATAAAAAAGCAAAGAAAATGCAGGGGAAAAACAAATTGAAAATAATATTATCTAAAAAAATGGGCTTTTGTTTCGGAGTTAAAAAATCTGTAAACTTAGCAAAAAATGCCTTAAAAGCAAGAAAAGATAACCTTTATATGTTGGGTTCAATAATAAACAATCCTCAAGTTATAGAATATTTTACAAAAAGGGAAGTAAAGAAAGTAGATAGTTTAGATGAAGTTCCTGAAGAAAGCACGATTATAACCAGGGCGCACGGTATTTCTCCCACAATGCTTAAAAAGGCCTACCAAAAAAAATTATCGGTAGTTAACACTACCTGTCCATATGTTAGAAAAGTCCAAAAGATAGCACACTATTTATACGAAAAGGACTATTTTATAGTTATCTATGGAGACAAAAAACATCCCGAAGTGCTAAGTTTATTGGATACGATCCAAAACAATGCCTTAGTGATAAATTCAATTCCCGAGGCAGAGGGAATAACTACAAAGAAAAAAATTGGTTTTATATCTCAAACTACCAAAAATATTTATGATTTTTACAAATTAGCATCTGCTCTGTTAAACAGAACTGAGGAATTAAGAATATTTAATACAATATGTAAATCTACCACGGAAAGACAAAAGAGCGTACTTGAGTTGGCAAATGAAGTAGATGTGATGTTGGTGATCGGAGGAAAGGAAAGCGCTAATACAACCCGATTAGCAGAAATAAGTAAGAATCAGGGAGTAAAGACATATCATATTGAAACTAAAAACCAACTAAAATATAAATGGTTTCATCCTAAAGAAAAAGTTGGAATTACCAGTGGTGCCTCTACTCCTAATTGGATAACTAATGAAGTTATTGATAAACTTAAAGAATGGTATGGTTAAGCACTTTTCTTTACTTTGCCGGCTTTTAAGCATTTAGCGCAGACATTAATTCTTTTTACGGTATTATCAATATTAACTTTTATTTTTTGAATATTGGGATGCCACATTCTTTTAGTAACTTTGTGTGAATGGCTTATTTTATTTCCAAATTGTGGACCTTTACCACAAATATCACATTTTGGCATTTTATATTTCCTCCCGTTAGTTGTAAAAAATATTTAACAGTAGATATTTTATCATATTATATAAGGACTTGGCAAGTAATAATTTAAAGTTTATGATAAAAAACAGCGTATAGCGTTTAGCGTAGAGCGTAATTAACGTAGAGCGTACAGCGTGGAGCGTAGAGTTAGGAAAGAAGAAGACAGAATTCAGAAGCCTAATTCATATCTCGTTAAGAATTAGTTAGCTGGTTACCTGGTTAGTTAGTTAATAAATCAGTATAAACGAGTTAACTAATTGACTATATAAACGTTCAACTATCTAACAAATATTGATTAGTAATGAGTATGTCTTTGATTTACCAAATCCGGTATCCTCGTAGGACAGGCGTCTCGCCTGTCAAGGATAGATTCCCGCTTTCGCGGGAATGACAGAGAATGATGACGGGTCGAATAAATTCGATACCAAAAAATCGTAAAATATATAATATACATTTCATTTATGATACTATAAGCTAAGTGCTGTACGCTCTACGCTAGTTCTGTTCACTAATGACTATTTTAATCGGTTAATTGGTAAATTAGAGAATCGGTAAATTGGCCAATTCGAGAATTGGTGCATTGGCAAATTGATAAAGGTGAATTATGAGAATTGTTGCTGGGAAAAATAAGGGTAATATATTAAAATCGCCAAAGGATTTATCTGTTCGTCCTACTTCTGAAAAGGTGAGAGAAGCTTTATTTGATATTTTGGGGACATCTGTCAAGGAAACATGTTTTTTAGATCTATTTGCAGGCACCGGTGCAGTAGGGATTGAAGCCTTGAGTAGGGGAGCAAAAAAAGTAATCTTTATCGAAAAAGAGCAAAAATGCATAAAAATTATAAAAGGAAATTTAAAAAAAACAGAAAATAGTCAAAATGCTTTAGTTTACAAAATAGATTTTTTGTCCGGTTTAAAATTATTAGCCAGAAAATATTTTCTATTGGATTATATCTTTCTTGACCCTCCTTACAACAGGGGACTGGTAAACATATCTCTATTAGAGATATCGAAATTAACTATATTGAGACATAATGGTTTGGTGATTGCTCAACATTACAAAAAAGAAAAAGTTATGGAAAATTTAAATAATTTGAGTTTATATGATCAAAGGAGATACGGAGAGTGCTACCTATCTTTTTACGATTATGTTAATATTTAATTAGTTAGCTAGTTAGTTGGTTGGGAGAATTAGCGTAGAGCGTACAGCGTAGAGCGTATACAATTAGTTAGTTGTTTAAGAAATTAGAAATGAGAGAAAATTAGGGGCGTATAGAATAAAGAATTAAACCATCTGAAATCTAATTTTCTTCACGCGATACAAGAAAAAGTTTTTCACTCTAACTTTTTAGCTTAATAAAGTAGGGATATGAGAAATCGTGCTTACAGATATTGTAAAGATATAGATAAAGAAAGTAAAATATAGAAGATAAATTAATCAGTGTAATCTAATTATAATCTGTGTAATCATTTAATTTAAGGAGGGAAAAATGAAAATAGCCGTTTATCCAGGTAGTTTTGATCCTGTTACTAATGGCCATCTAGACATTATTGAGAGAACCACAAAAATTATTGATAAATTAATAATAGCAGTAGCAGTTGATTCTAAAAAATTAACTTTGTTTTCAGCCCAAGAAAGAACAGATATGATAAAAGAAGTCACCAAGAATTTGGAAAATGTTGAAGTGCTGCCATTTTCCGGTTTGTTAACTGATTTTGTGAGAAAAAATAAAGCAAATATTATAATCAGGGGGATGAGAGCTATCTCTGATTTTGAACATGAATCCCAACTGGCTTTAATGAACAAAAGACTTGCTCCGGAAATTGAAACAATTTTTATGGTTACTTGTTCTAGATATTCTTACTTAAATTCCAGTATAGTTAAAGAAATAGCAAGTTTAAATGGCAAAATATCCCAGTTGGTCCCGAAAATTGTAGAGAAAAAATTAAATACATTATTTATTAATAAAAAAGCTTAACGAATCAATTCCACCGTTTTTTTATAGAAAATATTTATTATTAAATTGGAGCAAAAATCTACCTTTAGAATAAAGAGAAACAATGTACTATTTTAAAAAATATTTTTTAATTATTATAATAACAGTTCTAATCTTGCTTAATCTAATCCCTACTTCCTATTTCCTGGTAATTCCGGGACAGGCCATCAATCTTAGTGAAAATATTACGGTAGAAAACGGCGAAAAAGATGCTAAAGGCCAATTTCTGCTCACCTCAACCGCCATAATAAAAGCAAATTTATTATTATATATTTATGGTTTTTTTGATCCTAATATCGATTTAAAAAATAGGGATGATGAAACATTATTGAACATAGCTCAAAAAGATTATATTAATATAATGGAAAAATTAATGCAGGAAAGTCAGATGATTTCCAAAGTTGTAGCTCTAAGGAAAGCAGGATATTCTCCGGAAATATCTGGACGAGGAATATTAATTAACGGAATATTGGATAACAGTTCGGCAAAAAATAAATTATTATCGGGTGACGTGATTATAAAAATTGATGAGCAACCGGTTCATACTCTGGAAGAATTTTCAGAAATTATTAGAAGTTATAGTTCAAGCCAAATGGTTAGAATTACTTTTTTAAGAGATAATAGTACTTATTCAACATCAATTTCTCTTATTGAACTTCCTAGTGCTGAAGATAAAACAGGAAGAATAGGGATAGGTATCTATGCTGATACTAAAGATCTTCAATGCGGGTTCCCTTTAGAAATAGAAATAAATTTAGAAAAAATAAAAGGACCTTCTGCTGGTCTGATGATTGCCTTAGAAGTATTAAATCAACTAACTGAAAATGATCTAAGCAATAGTTTGTTGATCGCCGGAACCGGTAATTTAAGTATGGATGGGAGAATAACTGAAGTAGATGGAATTAAACAAAAAATAATATCCGCAAAAAAACATAAAGCTGACGTATTTTTAGTCCCTAAAAAAAATTACCCAGAAGCTCTTAAATTCAGTCATGGTATTAGAATAATTCCGGTTGATGATTTTGATGATACAATAATGAAATTAATAAAGTTATAAAGATGAAAAATTATTATAGATGATAAAATATGTTAGTTAGTTAGTTAGCTGGTTACCTGGTTAGCTAGTTGAGAAAATAAAAGATAGAAGATAGGAGACAGAAAATAGAAATCAGAATAAATTCGTATCTTTTGTAGGGGCACAATGAATTGTGCCCTTCTAGCGATTTAATCTTTTTTTATCACTATTTTGTGGGTAAAATCAAGCCGAGCCACTCTATCTTCTGCCTTTTCATTACCAAGAACATATATATCAGTAGCAAGGATGTCATGATCAAGCATCTTAATTAATCTATTTCGGAAATTGTTATTTTCCTCAGAGATTGTTTGCCTTAAATAATTTGATAATTTACTGATTAATGGTGTAGAAGAAATTTTTTTAATGGTTCTTAATAGAATTTTCCCTTTCTTAGAAAATCCCAAAACCCTTGCATATAAAGGCCCGCATCTATTAAATGTTTTTACGTCTTTTTTAGAGAGGTTCGCCATAAGGTGTAAGATTATACGTTGAATTTTAGTACGGGTGTATCTCCTGGTTTTAATTGAATTAATTAATTGCTCAATGGTACAGGATTTTAAAGATGCTTTCTTTATTCTATTTTCCAATCCCTCGGTTACTCCTTGAACACGAGAAATATCTTCCAATGACATCCTTCTTAGGGTAGCAAGAATATATTGCCGGTAAGAGTCGAAGGTGATAGGGCCTCTGCCTTCTCTTAATTCTTTCTCTAATATAGGAAATCCTGATTGAGGAATGGTTGATTTTATTCTATCATTTAGTATAAAAAGGTCGGTTTTAGGGGAGCTCAAGCTATTTAGTATTTCATTTCTAATAGAGGTGGCACTGGAAATTTTACCTTCAATATTCTTTTGATGATAACCTGCTCCCATTCTTTTTATGGCTATAGGTTTGATTTTGCTCTTTAAATTTATTAGATGTTTTATATATTCTAAAGCTAAAATATTATTGGGGTATTTTAGTAATTTATTTAACTCTAAAGGTGATATTTTTTCTAAACCATTTATTCCGAATATCCTATGATATTCACATAAGGCCTGGGCCCTTGCTCTGGGAAATTCGTATCCGTTTTTACTATTATGTACTATCAGTTCTTTATATTTTTGTGGTTCAATATGTAAAAAATTACTTATAGAGTAAAGGGTATCAAGATTATCAGTTTCACAGCCAAAACATAAATAATCTATAATTTTAAGCGAATCAAGTAATTTGATTGCTCCGAAGGCAAAACCGTTTGCATCCTGAGTAGAAAAAATAAAAGGGAGCTCAATTATCAGATCAACACCGGCATTTAGTGCCATCTTTGTTCGGGCCCATTTATTTATAATTGCCGGTTCTCCTCTCTGCAAAAAGTTTCCGCTCATGACTGCCACTACATGATCCGCCCCGGTTATCTCTTTTGCTTTAAAAAGATGGTAAAGATGGCCATTGTGAAAGGGATTATATTCAGTAATTATTCCTAATATTTTCATAAGATTTCTCGATTTAAAAAATATTTTATGTTATAATTATACAAAATTTGCAATAAAATTGATAGTAATATATTCGTATCTTGATTCGTTAGTTAGTTACTTAGTTATCTGGCTAACTGGTTAATGAATTATTAGTATTAATCCAACTAACTAACCAAGTAACCAGCTAACTAATTTATATATCGTATCGCGCATCGCGTGATGAAAATAGAAATCAGAATTCAGAATGTAGGATAATATTGTGTATTGCGTATGCCGTATTGCATAAAGAAATAGAAAGAAAGGTGCCAGGGAAAAGAAGATAGAATAAATATTTATTAGAAGGAGAAGATAAATGAAACTTTCACAACTTATTCGAGAAAAAGCCAATAAAAATCCTAAAATCATTGTACTCCCGGAGGGAGAAGAGCCGCGGATGATTAAAGCGGCAGAAACTATTATTAATGAAGGTCTTGCCAGTTTAATACTTTTGGGGAGAGAAGAAAGTATTAAATCTAAAGCCCAGGAATTGGGGGTAGAATTAGCAAATGAAATAAAAATAATAAACCCCAAGGATTCTAAAAAACTGAAAGAATATGCAGAATCTTATTATCAGCTTCGTAAAAATAAAGGAATGAGCTCAGACGAAGCTTATCAACTATTGGAAAATCCTCTTTATTTTGGTGCATTAATGGTCTATCATGATGATGCAGATGGTTTGGTCGCCGGTTCTGTTAATGCCACAGGAGACGTTTTTAGACCAGCTCTGCAGACTATAAAAACAGCTCCTGGTATAAATATTGTTTCCAGTTCTTTTGTTATGGTGGTACCTGATTGCCCTTATGGAGAAAAAGGAATCATAGTTTTTGCTGATTGTGCTTTAAATCCGGAACCAAATGCCGAACAGCTTGCCGATGTTGCCATTGCCAGCGCGGCAACCGGAAAAGCACTGGTTGGCTTTGAACCAAGAGTGGCAATGTTATCTTTTTCTACTAAGGGGAGCGGCAAGCATCCTTTAGTTGATAAAGTAATCGAGGCTACTAAAATTGCCAAAGAAAAGAAGCCGGAGTTACTTATTGATGGAGAACTTCAGGCTGATGCCGCATTAATTCCCTCAATCGGAGAGCGAAAAGCTCCAAACAGTAAAATTGCCGGAAAAGCCAATGTCCTGATATTCCCCGATTTACATTCTGGAAACATTGCTTATAAATTAATAGAAAGATTAGCTAAAGCTGAGGCTATAGGCCCAATCTCTCAGGGGATGAGAAAACCGGTTAATGACCTTTCTCGTGGCTGTAGTGCCGAAGACATAGTTAATGTAGTAGCAATTACCGTATTACAAGCAGGTGAAGTATAAATATATAAAATTAGCGGATAGCGTTTAGCGTAGAGCGTAGAGTTAAGAAAGAAGGAGACAGAATACGGGAGCCAAATTAGTATCTCGTACAAACTAGCCTATAGCGTATATTATTATAAACAAAATGCTTATTATGTATTTTGCGATTTTTTTGTATAGAATTTATTCGAGCTGAAACAGGTTTAATGAGTAAAAACCCTACCTATTACCAATTAATTTTTGTTAGATAGTTGGACCTTTATGTAGTTAATTAATTAGATGGGTTGCACTGATTTATTAACTAACTAACCAGGTAACCAACTAACTATATAACTGAATGTATACGCTAAACGCTATACGCTCTACGCTAGTTTTATTCACTAACGACTAATTTAATTGGCAAATCGGTCAATCGGGGAATTGGTTTACTGGTCAATCAGTTAATTGGAGAATTGGTAAATTATATAAAATATTTAGAAATAAATTGTTAAATTTAAATAAAAGCAATAAATTAGGAGGGAAATTATGATCATCTTATCTTTAAACTGCGGCAGTTCCTCGGTAAAATATCAACTTTATAACTGGGAGAATCAAGAAATAGTTGCTAAAGGTATAGTAGAAAGAGTTACTATAGGTAACTCTTTTTGCGTACACGAAGTAAACAATAAAAAAAAAGTTACTATAGAGCATGATTGCCCTAATCATAAAGAAGCTATAAAATTAATTAAAGATAGCATTATTCATCCGGAATATGGGGCTATAAAAGATTTATCCGATATTGCCGCAATTGGACATAGAGTAGTCCACGGAGGTGAAAAATTTTCCAAATCGGTAATCATCGACCAGGAGGTTCTAAAAACCTTTAAAGAACTTGCCAGTCTCGCTCCCCTGCATAATCCCCCTAATATTATGGGTATCGAAGCAGCTATGGAACTATTACCTGATATTCCCCATATGGCCATTATGGATACCGCCTGGCATCAGACTATGCCTGACTATGTCTATAATTATGCTGTACCCTACCAGTGGTATGAAAAATACGGGATAAGAAGGTATGGTTTTCATGGCACCTCATTATTATATGTAGCCAAAAGGGCAGCGGTTCTTTTAGGTAAAGATCCTTTTGAATGTAACTTGATCGGCTGCCATATCGGAAATGGTGTGAGTGTGAACGCGATGAAAAATGGTCTTTCTTATGATACCAGTATGGGATTTACCCCTTTGGAAGGAGCTATTATGGGTACTAGAGCTGGAGATCATGATGCCGCTTTGGACTTCTATGTTATGCAAAAGGAAGGTTATTCTCCTAAAGAGATAGATACTATACTAAATAAGAAGAGTGGAATATTAGGTATAACCGGAAAGTATGTAGATAGGAGAGATGTAATTAAAGCTGCTTCCCAGGGAGACAAAAGAGCCCAATTGGCCTTGGAGATGGAGGCTTATAGACTGAAAAAATATATTGGTGCTTATACTACCGCCTTGGGAAGAGTAGATGCCCTGGTCTTTACCGCCGGAGTAGGGGAGATGAGTGATGTTATTCGTGGTAAGGTATTAGAGGGACTGGATATCTTGGGAATCAAATATAATCCCGAAAAGAACAAGATAGCCAGAACCAGGAATGCCGAATTGGATATTTCTGCCGATGATTCCCCGGTAAAGATATTTATTATCCCCACCGACGAAGAATTAGTTTTTGTGGAAGATGTAGTAGCCCTACTAGAAGGCACTTATGATTTACATACTAATTTTAAGTACACCTTTCAAGATAAAGATTATAAGAATTTAATGAGGAAGAAGAATTTTGAAAAAGAATGCAAGAAAAGGCCTGACTTAGTTAAAATAAAGGCGAATAGAAATAATTAAGAAAATTAAAAAATAATTTGCTTTTTTCAATAAGAAATTATATACTTTTAAAGTTATTATAATATTAAATTAGTTAGCTCGTTAGTTGGTTACCTGGTTAATTAGTTAAGAAAATGGAAGAAAGAAAGAAATTAGGCAAGATGCATCGTGCCCACGGGTAAAAAAGAACATAGAAAAATAAATTCCCTTTCCCTGGTCAGGTCAAGGACGGGCTTTACGGGAATAACATGAAATGTTAAGGATAACAAAAGTATAGGTTTATAAAATTATAAAATTAGTTAGCTAGTTTAATACCAATAATTTTTCAACCAATTAACCAGCTAACCAAGTAACTAATTAACCAATTCAGATATAAAATTAAATTATATTATAGAATAAGGAGGTATACATTATGCCGATGCCAAAAAGGAAAATATCAAAATCAAGAAGAGATAAGAGACGCACACACTGGAATTTGAATGAAGTAAACTTAGAGGAATGCCCGAGATGCCATGAGATGAAATTACCTCACAGAGCATGCCTTGAATGCGGTTATTATAATGGAAAAGAAATTATTTTATCTTCCAAAAAAAAAGATAAAAAGAAATAACTTATAAAATATCATTATTATTAGATATGAGAAAGTGCCACAGTTAATTTATTAGAATGTGGCACTTTTTTTATTTCTATAATATAAAGTTAGTGTAAACTTTAGTGGTGTAGTTAGATAAAAAGAAGAATACTACTTTTTCCTTTCTTTATGCAATACCCAATAAGGATTTTTTTTGATTCTACGTTTCTATTATCTTTGCGAGATACGATTCACGAGATGCGAATTAATAGTTAGTGTAAACTTTAGTGAAGTATTTAGATAAAAAAATGATTATCACTATTGTTTTTTTATATCTTTTTCTGTTTTCTTTCCTAACTATACGCTCTACGCTGTACGCTACACGCTATTCTTTACTATATACTTGATACTTTATAAAAATGCTTGATTTTTAGATACGACTAATGTATAATACTTACAATTAGTAGTTGCTAATAATAGGTGCTATTAATAAATATAAAATAGGCGGCTGGTAAAATGATTCAAAATTTAAGTAAATTAGAAAGGCAAAGAAGAATAAAAGAACATATTTCGAATGACCCATTTTTGTCTGATAAAAAACTTGCTGAATTATTTAACTTTAGTGTGCAAACTATTCGATTAGATAGACTGGAAATGGGTATTCCCGAAATGAGAAAACGAATAGTGCAAGTTGCCAAAGATACTTCTTCAAGTGATAAGGTAAAATCTCTGAGTAAAGAAGAAATAGTTGGTGAATTAATAGATTTGGAGTTGGGTAAGAATGCCATTGCTATCTTAAAAACTACAAAAGATATGGCTTTTAACAGAACCGGGATAGTTCGAAGTCATTATATATTTTCTTTAGCCGATTCATTGGCAATTTCCATCATTGATGCAGAAGTAGCCTTAACCGGGGTTGCCCGTTTAAGCTATAAAAAACCTGTGTATGCCGGGCAGACCCTGGTAGCCAAAGCAAGAATTGCTCGCAATAAGGGTAATAAATATTTAGTATCAGTTCACGTAAAGACCGACCAAAAAGAAGTATTTACGGGAAAATTAGTAATTTTTACCGTTGGTAATAACGTAAAAAAGGAGAAAAACTAAATGAAAATAGCTATTGATGCTATGGGTGGAGATTATGCTCCCGAAGAAGTTGTGAAAGGTGCGGTTTCGGCCCTGGAAGAAAGAGACTTAGAGATTATTTTATTAGGTGATATAGAGAAAGTCAAAGAAGAGTTAATGAAATATAAATATAAAAAAGATAAATTATCGGTCATAAATTGTAAAGAATATATTGAAACAGGTGAATTTCCTTTAGATGCCATACGGAATAAAAGGGATTCTTCCATAGTAGTAGGCACGAAATTAATCAAAAATAATCAAGCTGATGCTTTTATTTCTGCCGGAAATAGTGGGGCGGTTATGGCTGCGGCATTATTGGAGTTAGGGTGTATTCCTGAAATACGCCGTCCAACCATTGGTGCCATTTTGCCCTCGGCAAAAGGGAAAGTATTGGTATTAGATGTGGGTGCCAATGTTGATTGCAAGCCGGAACATCTACCTCAGTTTGCCCTTATAGGAAGTAAATACGCTAAATATATTTTAGGAATAGAAAATCCAAAAATAGGGTTGCTAAATATTGGAGAAGAAGAAAATAAAGGAAATAAATTTGCTCAAAATGCTTATAAAAAATTAAAAAATGCCAATATTAATTTTGCAGGAAATATCGAAGGTAAGGATATTTTTAAGGGGAAAGCAGATGTAGTAGTATGTGATGGATTTACTGGTAACATATTATTAAAATCTTCTGAAGGGTTAGCCAAGCTGCTTTTAACCGAGATTAACAAAATGATTATCGGCCAACTTCCCCAAAATCAAGAAATGGATAAATTAAAGGAAAAATTTATGAATTTGGTAAAAATGACCGATTATACTGAACACGGCGGATCTCCCCTGTTAGGCGTAAACGGATTATGTTTTATTTGTCATGGGCGGTCTAAATCAAAAACTTTTAAAAATGCCATACTCAATACCGGTAAATTTATAGATGCTGACATAGTTGAGCACTTTAAAGAGATATAAGCAAAAAAATAATTCAATAACAAGAAGGGAAAGATATTAATTAATGAAAAATATGCAAAATGTTAAAATAATTGGAACAGGTTCTTACGTTCCCACAAAAGTTCTGACCAATGAAGATTTAGAAAAAATGGTTGATACAAATCACGAATGGATTATCACCAGAACGGGCATCGCTGAACGCCGTATAGCCGAAGATAATGAAGCTACCTCAGATGTAGCTGTAAAGGCAGCTTTGAAAGCGCTAAAAGATGCAAATATTAAACCCGGGGAGATTGATTTAATAATTGTTGCTACCAATTCTCAGGACATGATTTTCCCTGCTACCGCTTGCCTGGTTCAAAAGAAAATTAAGGCTGTAAATGCCGCAACCTTTGATCTGCAAGCAGGCTGTACCGGTGCGGTTTATGCCCTAATTACTGCCTGGCAATATATTGCTACCGGTTTTTATGATAATGCTTTAGTAATTGGAGCAGAAACTCTCTCAAAATTCGTTGACTGGACTGATAGAAATACTTGTATTCTTTTTGGTGATGGTGCAGGAGCGGCTGTTTTAAAAGCCGACCAGGAGAAAGGAATCCTTTCAGGTTGTTTAAAAGGAGATGGCTCAAACGATGATCTGATTACGATACCAGCCGGGCTTTCCAAGTATCCTGCTTCTCATGAAACCGTAGAAAAGAAAATGCATTATGTTAAGATGAAAGGAAATGAAGTATTTAAACTTGCGGTCAAACACATGAAAAGAACTACAGAAAAAACTTTAGGTGAATGTAATCTTTCGGTAGAAGATGTAGATTGCTTTATTCCACATCAAGCTAATATTCGAATTATATCTGCTCTGACAAGAGTTTTAAAGATAAAAAAAGATAAGGTTTTTGTGAATTTAAATAAATATGGAAATACCTCGGCTGCTTCGGTTATGATTGCTCTTGATGAAGCAGTAGAAGAAGGTAAGATTAAAAATGGCGATATTGTAGTGCTGACCGCATTCGGTGCAGGCCTTACCTATGGAACTATTGTATCGAAATGGTAAAACAGAAAAATTTCTGATAGATACTAAAAGATTTTAATAAGAAAGGTTATGAATAAAATATGAACAAAATAGCCTTTGTTTTCCCAGGCCAGGGGTCTCAAAAAGTAGGAATGGGAAAAGATCTAATAGAAAATTATCCGGAAGCAAAAATTTTACTTAATAGAGCTAATGAAGCTCTAAAAGAAGAAGGAGTAGATATTGCTAAAATCTGTTTCGAAGGACCGGAGGAAGAATTAAAAAATACGGTTAATGCTCAACCGGCAATTTTAACTGTCAGTACAATTTTGTATAAATTGTTAAGAAAAAATAAAATTGAACCCTCTATAGTTGCCGGACATAGCTTGGGAGAATACTCAGCAATGGTAGCTAGTTCTGCTATTAAGTTTGAAGATGCAGTGAAGTTAGTAAGGAAAAGAGGAGAATACATGCAGAGCGCAACTCCGGCAGGAACTGGTTCAATGTTAGCAATTATCGGCTTAGAAAAAGATGAAATAAGTGAAATGTGTGAAAAAATTAATGATATTGGGATAGCAGAAATTGCTAATCATAATTCTCCAACTCAAATTGTAGTTTCCGGTGAAATTAAAGCATTGGAAAAGTTATCAGTAATGGCCAAAGAGAAAGGTGCAAGAATAGCAATACCTTTAAAAGTAAGTGCTCCTTTTCACTCATCATTTATGGAGACGGCTAAAGAGAATTTAGCAAGATATTTAGAAAAAGTAAAAATAAATAATCCTAAAATACCTATAAGTTGCAATGTTAGTGCTGATTATATTAACAATAAAGAAGAGGTTAGATCAGCCCTAATCAAACAAATGACTCATCCTGTAAAGTGGGTTGATTCTATAACAAAAATGAATTCCGAAGGTATTAATTATTTTATAGAGGTAGGCCCCGGGAAAGTGTTGAAAGGATTAATTAAGCAAATTATTCCCGAGTCTGAAGTCTTTAATGTATTTGATTCGAATTCTCTTCAATATGTAGTTGAAAAAATGGGGGAGGTCTTATAAAATGGGACTATCCGGGAAGGTTGCTTTAATTACCGGATCAGCTCGGGGAATAGGTAAGAGTATTGCCTTAGAATTAGCTATTCATGGAGTAAACATAGTTATTAACGATATTTTACCAAAAATTGAAATTGATAAAACTTTGGAAAAAATTAAAAAAAGTGGTAATATGGCGATTGGGATAAAAGCTGATATAACTGTATTTGATGAAGTTGATAGAATGATGAAAGAGATTATAAATAAATTTGGGAAAATAGATATATTAGTAAATAATGCTGGAATAACCCGCGATTCTCTTTTAATCAGGATGAAAGAGGAAGATTGGGATGCAGTGATAAAAATAAATCTAAAGGGTACTTTTAATTGTTCCAAAGCTGTGGCAAAATATATGATGAGGCAAAAGAGCACTGATAAAATTGTAAATATATCCTCAGTTATCGGATTAGTGGGAAATATCGGGCAGGTTAATTATGCCGCATCAAAAGCAGGGATAATAGGATTAACTAAATCAATGGCAAAAGAACTTGCTTTGAGAAATATAAATGTAAATGCTATTGCACCCGGATTTATCGATACAGATATGACTAAAAAATTACCAGAAAAAGTTAGACAAGATCTCCAACAACACATCCCTTTGAAAAGATTGGGTACTGTGGAAGATATCGCTAAAGTGGTGTATTTTTTAGTTTCTGATGCAGCAAATTATATTACAGGACAAGTTATTAATGTCGATGGCGGCATGGTAATGTGAAAGGAGGTGAAAGTATAGAATGGAGTCAATGGATAGAATAAAAAAGATAATCGTAGATCAATTAGGAGTTGATGAAAGTAAAATTACGGAAAATTCTTCTTTTGTTGATGATCTGGGTGCAGATTCTTTAGATATAGTTGAACTGATAATGGCTTTCGAGGAAGAATTCGATATAGAAATTCCAGATGAAGATGCTGAAAAGATGAAAACTATCGGGGATGCGGTTAAATACTTAAGTAAATAAGAATAAAAATAAAAAATACTCATAAGTATTTTTTATATTTATTTTTTTAAAAGATATGTATCAGGAATAATGTTGATAAATTAAGATTTATGTCTAATTAATTAAGGGTCGGAGATTTATCCGACCCTTAATTAAAATGTAAATCTACTAATAATAATTATTTAGTGAAGGTGTTGAGCAAAATAATGAAAAATAGAGTAGTAATCACCGGTTTAGGTCCGGTTACTCCCGTAGGAATTGGAAAAAATAATTTTTGGCAATCCTTAATTCAGGGAAAATGTGGTGTCGATAGAATAAGTTATTTTGATGCCGAAAAATATCCTACTAAAATAGCAGCAGAAGTAAAAGATTTTGATTATACAAATTATATATCTATCAAAGAAGCAAACAGAATGGATAAAAGCACTCAATTTTCAATTGTTGCGGCTATGTTGGCACTTGAGGATTCTAAATTAAAGATTACTGAAAAGGATTCTTATTCAACGGGAGTTATAATTGGTTCAGGCATAGGCGGTATAGGAACATTTGAAAAACAACATAAAATATTGTTGGAAAAAGGGCCGGGAAGGGTGAGCCCATTTTTTGTACCTATGATGATTTCCAATATATCCGCAGGTGAAATAGCTATAAAAATCGGGGCCAAAGGACCTAATGGAGTTATTACTACTGCTTGCGCATCATCTACTCATGCTCTTGGAATGGCTTTCAAGCTTTTACAACATAGAGATGCCCAAATAATTATTAGTGGAGGTACAGAGGCTGCAATTAGCCCTATGGCTTTAGCTGGATTTTGCAAAATGAGAGCCTTATCTACTCAAAATGACTTTCCCAAAAAAGCTTCTAAACCTTTTGATAAAGAGAGAGATGGATTTATTATGGGGGAAGGTGCCGGAATTTTAGTATTAGAAACTTTACAACACGCAAAAGAAAGAAATGCTAATATATATACTGAAATATTCGGTTTTGGTATGACGGCTGATGCCTACCACATTACCGCTCCCGCACCTGAAGGAGAAGCGGCTGCTAAGGCGATAGAAATTGCCTTAAAAGATGCAAAAATCGAGCCTTCACAAATTGACTATATTAATGCTCATGGGACCTCTACTCCCTTAAATGACAAATTAGAAACCTTAGCTCTGAAAAGAGTGTTTGGTGAGTATGCCTATAATTTAAAGATAAGTTCTAATAAATCGATGACCGGTCATCTGTTGGGGGCAAGCGGAGGAGTAGAAGCTATTGCCACTGCCCTTACTATAAAAAATAATATTATACCTCCCACTATTAATTATGCATCTCCGGATCCGGAGTGTGACTTAGATTATGTGCCAAATAAAAGTGAAAAGAAGATAGTTAATTACGCTATTTCCAATTCATTTGGCTTCGGCGGACATAATGGAGTAATTATTTTAGGAAAATATAAAAAGTAGCGTAGAGCGTAGAGCGTATAGCGTATAGTAAAAACTAAAAACTTAAAGCGAAAAGCGAAAAACCATAATTCAAAACTCAAAACTTTTTCTCTCAATATTAAATTTTAAGTTCTGTTTTTTCTTCTTTAGTTTTTCATTTCCGTTATGTTATAATACACTGGATAGAATACATAAAACTCAATATACAATAATACATAGTTAAATTTTAAATTTTGAGCTATGGTTTTGCGTTTTGCGCTTTTAGTTTTTCGCTATATACTAAATACTATAATATTATCTACTTATTACTATACGCTAAACGCTGTACGCTCTACGCTAGGTTTATTGGCTAACGACTAAATAGTAAGGTGATACAATGATATTGAAAAAAGAAAAGGATTTAGTGTCAAATAATTTAGAAAAAAAATTAGATTATAAATTTAAAAATAAAATTCTTCTCAAAGAAGCTTTAACCCATCCTTCTTTCCAAAAAAAAAGTTTAAAAGACAAGAAAGCTAATAATCAAAGATTAGAATTTTTAGGTGATTCTGTTTTGAATTTAGTTGTTACTGAATATTTTTACCGTAAATTACCCTCTTTTTCGGAAGGTAAGCTTACAAAAATAAAATCTGTTATAGTTAGCAAGGATATTTTGGCTAAATGGGCTGATCACCTTTCTTTGGGAAAGTACATTATCTTGGGAAAAGGGGAAGATTCAACCGGAGGGAGAAAAAAATTATCTATTCTTGCAGATTGTTTTGAGGCTCTATTAGGAGCAATGTATTTAGATAGCGGTCTGCAAAAAACTAAAAAAATTATCTCATTATTTATAAAAAAGGAAACGGAACTAATTATAAAAGGAAAGCATGGGGAAGATTATAAAACATTATTACAGGAAATTTCTCAAAAAAAGATGAAATGTTTACCCGAATATTGTTTAATTAAAGAAAAAGGTCCGGATCATAAAAAAATATTTTGTATCGAGGTAAGACTAAAGAAAATTACCTATGGAACAGGAACTGGTGAGAACAAAAAAGAGGCAGAGCAGGAAGCCGCACGGGATGCTTTAAAAAAGTTAAAAGTAATAAAATGAGGTAAAAAGTGTTTTTAAAAGAACTTGAAATTTATGGATTCAAATCATTTGGAAAAAAAACAAAACTATCATTCAATTCTGGTGTTACCGCAATAGTAGGTCCGAATGGCTGCGGTAAAAGCAATATTACCGATGCAGTCAGATGGGTATTGGGCGAACAGAATATCAGGTCATTACGGGGGAAACAACTAACAGATATTATTTTCTCAGGTAATCACAAAGCAAAACCTTTAAATATAGCGGAAGTTTCGTTAACTATTAATAATTCTGAGAAAGTTATCCCAGTAGATTGGGAAGAAATAAATATTAAAAGAAGAATTTATCGTTCCGGAGAGACCGAAAATTTCATTAATGGAATCTCTTGCAGATTGAAAGATATTCAAGAACTATTTATGAATACAGGATTGAGTAAAAATACTTATTCCATCGTTGCTCAGGGAGAAGTTGATCTTATTTTAAGTGCGAAGCCATCTGAACGACGTTATTTATTTGAAGAGGCTGCCTCTATTTCTAAATATAAATATGAAAAGAAAAAAACTTTAAATAAAATAGAGGAAACTAATAATAATTTGGATAAGATTGAAAACATAATTTCTGAAATAAAAAATCAATTACTAATTTTGGAAGAAGAAGCAAAGCATTTAAATAGTTATAAAATATGTCAAGAAGATATTAAAAATTTAGAATTATTTTTAATCTATCAAAAATATAATTTATGCAGAACAAATTTAACTAAAATAAAGAGAAATTTAGAACACTACGAAAAAGAAAAAAACAAGATTATACAGAAAATTGAAGAAGAAGAAACAGCGATTAATTCATTAAGTATAGAATTAAATAATTTAAGTAAGGAACAAGAAAAATATAAATATGATAATTATGAACTGGATAATAGAAAAAAATTAATTCAAAACGAGTTAAATTTAATGTTACAAAAGAAGAGCGATGTTGAAAAAAGGCTGTTCGATTTAAATAAAGAAGCTGAAAATATTAACAAAAAAATAGTTATTGGTGAACAAAATAAAAAAGCAGTAAGTTCGAATATTCTGGAGATAAACAAAAAATTAGATAGTTATAATAAAAAACTTATCTGCTTAAATAAAGAAATTAATAATATTTCAAAATTTACTGATTCGCTTAATATTATGGAGATGAATTCAAGGGAGTTATTAAAAACAATTTCGAAAAAAGAATTGTTTTTAAAGGAATCAAAAATAAGATATAGTACTACCTTGAATATCATCGATATAAATTTAGAAAAAATAAGAAAAAAAAGAATATTACTTGAAAATCAGTTAGAAAATATACTGGCAAAAGAGATTAATTATCAAAAAATCGTAAGGGAAAACAGAAAAAACGAAGATGAAGCGCATCTTAAATCAAATGAAGAGAAAATAAAAAAGATTGAAATTATCTTAAAAAAATTACAAGCAGAAGTGGAAAAAGATAGAAATGTAATTAGCTTAAAAGAAGAAAGGAATAATATTTTTAAGAAATCAATTAAGACTAATGGAAACAAAAACGGACAAAAGAAAGAGCTCTTTTACTCCAAATACTGCCAAAAATATCCAAATAACATTTGTGAAAAAATCATAAAACTCATCAATAATATTCCTTCAAAATATGATAAAATAATGAAGATTGCTTTAAAAGAAAGTTTAAACTCAATTGTAGTGAGCGATATTTCATATGCTTTAAATATAATTAATTTCTCATCGAAAAACGAATTAGAAAAATTAAAGATAATCCCTCTGGATTTAATAGAAAATATAAAAACACTTTCTGATGACCAGGTTAAAATTAAAAACAAAAATATTTGTGGGTTTGCCCACGAACTGATAAATTACTCCCAAAAATACCAGAATTTATTTAAAGTTTTGTTGGGGAATATATTAATAGTTGAAGATATAAAGACTGCCCTTGATATTTCTAATGAGTATTTGGGTAAATATAAAATTATTTCACTAAATGGTATGGTAATAAATATAGACGGTTCCGTAGATATTTATTCAAACTCAACAAATTCAGAGAATTATCAAGAGAGTTTTTATTATGTAGAAAAAGAGATTGAAAAATTAGAAAAAGAAATAAAAACTTTAAAAATTAAAATTGAAAGAAATGATAATATTATAGAAAAAAATAACGATATTTATAATTCACTATGGAAAGAAAACCAGGATATAAGAAGATTATTGCAAGAGAACAAAAAAAACCTGACGGATAGTATAAATAATTTAAACAAGGCGACGGTTTCAATTAATGAGCTAAAAGATAACTTAAAAGGTCTTTTGATTGAAGAAAATAGTATTTTGGAGGAGAGAAAAAATATTTCGGGGAAATTACGTTTTTTGAAAAATAATTACAACACTCTTTCTGAATATAACAAAAATATTAGTCATTCTAATAATACAATTAATCAAATTGTTACAAGAGGAAACAACCGTATAAACAATCTTTCCAGAGACATAAATGACCTAAAAAATATTATTCTAATAAATAAAGAAAAACTGATAAATATAAAAGAAAAAGCTGAAAATGTTTCTCAATACAAGGATGAGCATTCCATCGATTTAAACAAAAAAAGAAGTGTTATAAAAGAATATAACGAAAAACTTGCTGATATATTAAAAAAAATAAAAGAGCATAAAATTCAAATAGATAGGTTTAATAAAGAGAATCCTTCTGTCTTCAAGAAAGCAGAAGAGATAAAAGAAATTCTGCAAAAAAAATCTAATCTATTAGAAAATCTACAACAGGATAAGATTAACCAACAAAAAACGCACGAATCAATCAAAGACAAACAACATAGAGAAGAAATGTTGGAGGTTCAGTATCAGGAAAAATATGATAATATAAAGGAAGAAGTAAATAAAAATTATAATTTATCACTGGAAAAATTAGAATTATACAAAAATATATCCGGTTCACAGAAAGAAGCTAACCAAAGAATAGATATTTTAAGAGACAACATATTAAAAATGGGACAGATAAACTTTGAAGCCGAAAATAGATACAATAATCAGTTACAGCGATATAATTCCCTATGCGAAAAATACGACGAGATATGCAAGGCGAAAAAATATCTGGAAATAACGGTTTCAGAAATTGACCAAATTGCCACAGAAAGATTTACAAAAACTTTTAATCAGGTAAAAACCTACTTTAATGAAATATTTAAAAAAATATCTTCTGGCGGAGAAGGGAGATTAATTATCAATTATGAAGAAGACATATTAAACTCCGGAATAGAAATAATCGCCCGCCTTCCGGGGAAAAAAACGCAAAACATTGAATTGTTATCCTCCGGTGAAAAAGCCTTAACTGCTATAGCACTTTTACTGGCTTTGTGGAAAGCAAATCCCAGCCCTTTCTGTCTTTTTGATGAAATAGATACATCTTTGGACGAAGTAAATGCTGAAAAACTTACCAATATATTAAAGGGGAAAGATTTAAATCAGTCGCAATTGGTTCTTATTACCCATCAAAAAACAACGATGGAAGCAGCAGATACATTGTATGGCATAACCATGGAAGAATCAGGTATCTCAAAATTAGTTTCGGTAAAATTTGAAAAATAAGTCAAGGTGGGTAAGAAAAAGTATGAATATAAGAAATATATTTTTCCAATTTAAAGAAGGGCTATATAAAACACGGATAGAATTTGCCGATAAGTTAGGATTTTTATTTAGTAATTCTAAAGATAAATCAGATTTCTTAGAAAAATTAGAAGAGTTATTAATATTATCTGACTTAGGAACCTCCGCTACTGCAGAGATAATGAATGAATTTCAGCAGATTAATTTTAGAGAATATAAAGAAAATAACTTTATATTTTTCAAAGAAAAATTAAAGGCTATCCTGGTAGACATTTTAAATTCAACCACATCTGATATTAACATTAATGAAGATAGATTAAATATAATAATGATAGTAGGGGTAAATGGCTCAGGAAAAACTTCCATAGTGGGTAAAATAGCTTATCGCTTAAAAAATATAAATAAAGATATAATAATGGTTCCTGCAGATACCTTTAGAGCAGCAGCGATACAGCAGCTTGAGATTTTGGCTGGTAAGGCAGGAGTAGAGATGATAAATACCAAAGAGGGTGCTGACCCGGCTTCGGTCGTATATGATGGGATCAGTGCAGCCCGAGCCCGGAAAAAGAATGTAGTTATTATCGATACCGCCGGAAGACTTCATACTAAGACAAATTTAATGAATGAATTGGATAAGATAAAAAGGGTAATCCAAAAAGAGGCCAATAATTATTCATTAGAGATATTGCAAACTATTGATGCTACGATGGGCCAGAATGCTATAGCTCAAGCAAAATCTTTTAATAAATCTTTAGGAGTTACCGGAATTGCCCTTACTAAAATGGATGGAACATCCAAGGGGGGAATAGTAATTGCCATAAAAAAAGAGTTAGATATCCCTGTTAAATTAATTAGCTGTGGGGAAAAATTAAATAATTTATATGATTTTAAAGCTGATAAATTTGTTGAAGCTCTTCTTGATTGACACTAAAGATAATTTTCTATATACTTATAAAGGTATTTTTACGGAATTGAAAATTAGTAGATAAACTGAAGTTAAGAGGAGTTATTTTTTTTATGTTTGCCAGCCTTACTGATAAATTTCAGACAATATTTAAAAAGATAAAAAACAAAGGAAAATTAAATGAAAATGATATAAAAGATTGTCTTCATGAAATTCGTATAGCCCTTTTAGAAGCAGATGTAAATTATAAAGTTGTAAAGGAATTCATAAATAGTTTACATGAAAAAATGCAACAGGAAAAAATATCCGAAAGTCTAACACCTGCTCAACAAATTATAAAAATTGTAAATGGGGAAATAACTGAAATATTAGGGTCCAAACAAAATGACCTTAGTATAAGTCCTGCTCCTCCCACTATTATAATGTTAGTAGGATTGCAGGGAACCGGTAAAACTACCACAGCCGTAAAATTAGCTAATTACTGTAGAAAAAAAGGGCATTTGCCGCTCTTGATAGCAACAGATATATACA
>Ga0307428_1000203_pt1 | contig 46675 bp, 30 predicted proteins | sample SalMarWE160240MG_FD_202161 | JGI IMG/M metagenome (GOLD analysis project Ga0307428, IMG submission 202161) | Salt marsh sediment microbial communities from the Plum Island Ecosystem LTER, Massachusetts, United States - WE1603-240 | ecosystem: Environmental > Aquatic > Marine > Intertidal zone >...
CAAGGTGCTATAAGTAAAATAATTTAGCCCTACAGATTAGTATTATTTGATGTTATTTGTACTATTTTTGAAATATAGGTACTTTAGGTACTTTTTGGGTTGTAATCATATAATAAATTAATATAATAAAAAGAGAATCGATTTTTGTATAAATTCTAGAAAATATATTTAGGAGGAGTTATTATGAAAAGGTATTTTTTGTTTTTTCTTGTTTGTACATTATTTACTGTTTTTTCTTTTACATCATTAGCTAATGATACCATCGCACAAGCCGATGCACTTTTTGAAAAAGGGGATATAACCAATATAACCAGTATATTGGAATCAATACCTCTCTATATCAAGGCGGTGGAAGCAAATCCAGATAGTTATGAAGCCAACTGGAAATGTGCCCGTGCCCATCGAGAGTATGCTGACCATGCTCTTGAAGGGGAGTATGAAGGATGGAAAGACATTTGTAAAGAATATGGGAAAAAAGGGATGGAGTATGCAGAAAAAGCCAAGGAACTTGAACCTGAGAAAATTGAGGGACACTATTATTTTGGACTTAGTGCAGGAACTTACTCTGATGGAGTCAGTATACTCAAGGCTTTAAAAGAAGGATTAAAAGGAAGCACTCAAAAAGCTTTTTATAAAGCTTATAAATTGGATAAAATGTATGATATAGGAGGTCCGATGTTGGCTATAGGACGATTCTGGCATAAGCTTCCTTTTCCCTTTAAAAATAAAAGGAGATCACAGAAATATTTTGAGGAACACCACGAATATTTCCCTGATGACCCGGAAGGTCTGGTTTATTTTGCAGAATTACTGATAGATAGGAGAAAAAAGAAGGCAGCAAAGCCTTTGTTGGAGAAGGCAATTGCCGGCGATGAGCCCTACTACAGCAAATTGGCAAAAGAATTATTAGAAGATTTATAAAAAGAATAAAAAATGGGGAGGGGAAGGTTCCCCCTCCCTTCTTATTCCCTCTATCTTTTTAATTGACAAGAATAATAGCCGAAGTATATTATAATAAAACTATGTTAATTAAATTTATCATCTCTTATTATAAAAAAGCTCCCCTTAAGATGTTGTTTGGATTTCTTATGTTGGTTGCGGTAGACATTGCCCAGCTTATTTCTCCCCGTATAGTTCAACGAGCGATAGATTATATTATCACCACTTACACCGCCTCCGGGAATAATTATTCTTATCTTGGAAAATTTACTCTCTTAATCTTTGCCCTGGCGATAGCCATCGGAATTTTTAGATTTTTCTGGAGAATGATAATTATCGGAATGTCTCATTTTATCGAAATGGACTTTAAGAACAGGCTGTTTAAACATCTGCTTTTGCTCTCCAATTCTTTTTTCACCAGAACAAAGATTGGAGATATTATGGCTCATATGACCAATGATATGACTGCAGTGAGAAGGGCCTGTGCCTTCGGAGTTATTGCCGGCTTTGACGCTGTCTTTCTTTTTCTGGCGACCCTCGTATTTATGTTAACTCTTAATGTAAAACTTACCCTTTATGCTATGATACCTCTTCCTATTATTTCACTTATATCCTTATTCTTTGTAAGGATATTGTTCAGAAAATTTAAAAGTGTTCAGGAATCTTTTTCGCTGTTAACCGAAAAAGTGCGGGAAATGATATCTGGGATAAAGATTATTCAGGCATTTCAGCAAGAAGAGCCGGAATCTAAAAATTTCGATAAATTAAGCCAGGAATATCTGGGGAAAAACATTTCTCTTATAAAAATTTGGGGAACTATGTTTCCCTTGATATTCTTATTTGCCGAGATTGGTATGGCGATAATACTCTGGGTAGGAGGCCAGCAAGTTATCCTTAATGAGCTTACTACCGGTGAATTAGTTGCCTTCCTTTCCTATATGGGGATTATTGTCTGGCCTATGATGGCAGTAGGAATGGTAACCAATGTATACCAGCGGGGAAATGCTTCTTATAAGCGTATACTTGAACTTCTTGAAGAAAAACCGGATATTTATGATGCCCCTCGTGCAGAATATCATACTTTAAAAGGTAGCATAAAACTGGAGAACATTTACTTTTCTTATGGGGAACAGGCTGTTCTGGATAATATAAATATTAATATAAAACAAGGGCAGTATATAGGAATATGTGGAAAGATAGGTTCCGGGAAAAGTATAATAGCCAGATTAATTTTAAGGATTCTCGAACCCCAGAAGGGAAAAATATTTTATGATTTTATAGATTATAAGAAGGTAAAGATAGCAGCAGTAAGGGATAGTATAGGATATATCCCTCAGGATTCTTTTCTTTTCTCAGATACCATAGAAGATAATGTCAGGTTTGGCAAACCTGATGCCACTTTAGAGGAGATAGTGGAGGCCTGCAAGGTTGCCTCGATACATAAGAATATAATGGAATTAAAGTATCAGTATAAAACAGTGGTGGGAGAAAAGGGAGTAACCTTATCCGGGGGCCAAAAACAGAGATTATGTATTGCCCGGGCGATTATCAGAAGACCCCAAATTCTTATTCTCGATGATGCTTTAAGTTCGGTGGATACCAATACCGAAAAAGAGATTATCCGAAATTTAGGAATCTATTCTAAAGGCATTACTACCATTGTAATATCACACCGCATATCTTCCTTTATAAAAGCAGATAATATATTTGTTCTGGATAAGGGAAGGGTTGAAAACAGTGGCACCCATCGAGAGCTGATTAAAAAATCTGATATCTATAAAAGTATTTACAAAATACAAAAATTGGAAGAATAAAGATGAAAGAAGAAAAATTATATTCCGGTCTGGACAGAAAAATATTTTCTAAATTATGGCAATATGGGAAGCCTTATAGTGGGAAGATTTTAATCATATTTATTCTTATTCTGGCCATAAGCGGCATACAGGTTGTCCTTCCCTTGATCACTAAAAATGTGGTGGATAATTATATTGAAAGAAGTTATCTAAGGCTAATCCTTAATGACAGGACGGTTGAGATTACTGACAAATATAAAGCCTACCGGGTTAGGTCTGATAATATTATTTTTCTCCCCTCAAACCTGTTAAGTAAAGATGAATACCTGGAGCTGCAGAAGGATTCACTTATCTTGCCGGAAAAGTATTTAATGATTAAAGATGAAGAAGGGCTGGATAAGTTAAAGCAATATCAATTTAATATCATCAAAACCGATAAAGGCATTTTCATCCCTTATTCAGAAATGCAGAAAATTCCTTCGGACAACCTTAAAACCTTAAGATATGATGATTTAAAAATGGTAAAATTATTTGCCCTCTTATATGTGGGACTTCTTTTAGTATCTTTTATTTTCAATTATTTCCAAGTAGTTATGATGGCTGTAGTCAGTGAAAGGGTGATGTATGATCTAAGAAGCAATCTGGTAAGACATTTGATGTCTCTTTCTCTAAACTTTTTTAATCATAATCCTATAGGAAGATTGGTAACCAGGCTAACCAATGATGTTGATGCTTTAAGAGAAATGTTTACCGATGTCTTTGTTTATTCCGCAAAAGATTTTATTATGATAATAGGCATACTTATTGTTATATTTAAACTATCAAGTTACTTAAGTCTGATGATATTTATTCTTATTCCCGTAATTGTAATTATGCTCTACTTTTTCCAGAAATATGCCCGGGAGGCCTACGGAAAAGTAAGAATTGCCCTGGCCAAAGTGAATAGCTTTTTATCAGAAGCAATATCAGGGGTTTTACTGATTCAGACTTTCAATCAAGAGGGTAGATCTGAGGATGAATTTAATAAAATTGGTACAAATTATTATAATGCCAATATGCATCAACTGTTAATATTTGCCATATTCAGACCATTAATTGATGTTTTATCTTATTTTACCCTGGGCACAATAATATATTTTGGAGGAAAAGGAGTACTGGGGGGAGAAATTTCCCTGGGGGTGCTTATTGCCTTTATAGCCTATATTCATATGCTTTTTAGGCCCATATTCGATTTTTCTGAAAGATATAATATATTACAATCGGCTATGGCTTCATCGGAACGAATATTTCTGCTTTTTGAGGAGGATGACAAAATACATTCTCCCAGGAGTCCAAAATATCCCAGCGAAATAGAAGGAAGAGTAGAGTTCAGAAATGTATCTTTTGAATATAAAAAGGATGAAAAAGTTATTGATAACGTGTCTTTTATAGTTGAGCCCAATGAATCAGTGGCCTTTGTAGGAGCGACCGGAGCGGGGAAGACGACTTTAATAAACCTTCTTTTAAGATTCTATGACCCTACCGAGGGGGAGATTTTAATTGACGGAATTAACATAAAAGATATGGATTTAAAAATTTTAAGAAACTATTTTGGATTAGTTCTACAGGATGTTTTTATGTTTGCCGGAGATATTAAATATAATATTATCCTTAACAATGAAATAGAGGATAATAAGATGATTGAATATGCAAAATATGTTAATGCCCATAATTTTATCAGTAAATTGAAGAAAAAATATGGGAATATTGTATCTGAAGGGGGTTCAAATCTTTCTACCGGACAGAGGCAGCTTATCGCCTTTGCTCGGGCACTGGCTAAAGAACCTCGGATACTTGTCCTTGATGAAGCAACCAGCAGTATAGACAGTGAAACCGAATATCTTATCCAGGATGCCATAAAAAAGATTATGAAAGATAGGAGCAGTATAGCCATCGCTCATCGTTTGTCCACTATTCAGGATGTAAATAAGATATACGTTATGAGCAAAGGAAAGATCGTAGAGAGCGGCACTCATTCCCAATTACTCATGCAAAAGGGCTACTACTTCGAACTATACAAATTCCAATACCTAAAAACCTGACAGGGGACGGTTCTCTGGCAGGTTTTACAAAAATATGTTATATTAATAATTATTCCTTATCACAATGGAAAATATTAAGGAGGGGAATTTTGCCCAGACAAAGAAGAAAAATAGGACTAAGTAAAATATATCATGTAATAGCCAGAGGAAATGAAAGAAAAGATATATTTCTTGACGACGAAGACAAAAGTAAATTTATTCAAACTATTATCAATAAAAAGAGGAAAAACGAATACACTCTTTACGCATATTGTTTGATGAATAACCATTTACATTTATTGCTCAAAGAAGAGGAAGGTAATATTTCCAGGGTAATGAGAAGGATTAATACTGCTTATGCTTATTATTTCAATAAAAAATATAATAGAGTTGGGCATGTGTTTCAGGATAGATTTAGAAGTGAACCGGTAGAAAATGATCGTTATCTAATATCTTTAATACAATATATCCACAATAATCCTGTTAAGGCCAAAATAGTAAACCGACCCCATCAATATAAATGGAGCAGTTATTGGCTTTATTTAAAAGAGCAAAAAAGTATAATAGATAAAGAGGAGATCTTAAGATTCTTTTCTCCCGATAGATCAAAAGCAATTCGCTTATTTGTCGAATTTTCTTGTCAACAAAATAATGATACTTTTATGGATTATCAAGAAGTTTTTAGGGAAGTTAAAGAAATTACTAGCGTTAAGAAAGCTAAAGAGTATGCGTCAAAATGTTTAAAAGAAAAAGGTTTACAGATGGAATCTTTAAAAGCCAAAGTAAATAAAGAATATAGAGATAAGTTAATAATAGAATTAACAGAAAAGACAAATCTTTCATATAGAGAGATAGCAAACATTTTAGGATTTAGTCGATGGCTTGTGATAAAGGGGAAGGGGGGTAAGAAGAAATGACAGAGAACCGTCCCCTAGTATGTTTTTCAGTATGTCCTAAGGATTGTTTTGGTTCCTGTTCGTTGGAGGTAGAGGTAGGAAAAGGGAAGATAATAAAAGTTAAAGGAAATCGCAATAGTCCAGTTAATCAGGGCAGGATATGTATCAAAGGGAAGAATTATTCAAATATGGTCTACGGCCCGGAAAGATTATTATATCCGTTGCAGAGAATTGGCAAGCGGGGTAAAGGTGAATTTAAGAGAATTAGTTGGAAGCAGGCTTTAGATATAATTCACAAGAAGCTTAAAAATTTAAAAGAGCAGTATGGGCCGGAGTCGGTTTTATATTATAATAGATTTGCTAATTTAGGTGTGGTGAAAAATTGTGCTTATAGTTTCTGGTATCAGTTTGGTGGTTTTACTTCCACTTATGGCGGTTTGTGTGATTCTGCTGCCCAGGAAGCGATCATTTTGACTTATGGAGAAGTAAAACATAATAAGATTTCTGACCTGGAAAATTCAAAATTAATAATATTGTGGGGTTCAAACCCCGCCTATACAAATATTCATTTGATGCATCATATAAATAAGGCAGTGGATAAGGGAGCAAAATTAATAACCATTGATATTAGAGAAAATGAGTCAGGAAGCAAGAGTAATTTATATTTAAATCCTCGACCCGGGACTGATGGATGTCTTGCCCTGGGCATAGCTAACCAGCTTATTAAAAATAATTTAGTAGACAATAATTTTATTAACCAACATACTTTTGGTTTTGCAGAGTTTAAAGAATTAGTGGAAAATTACCCTTTGGATAAAGTTTCTAATGCGACCGAAATTCCTCTACATAAAATTAAAAGTATAATAAATTATGTAAAGGAAAGTCGCGAGTATGCCCTTATCTGTGGGATGGGTGTTCAAAGATATACCAATGGAGGACAGACGGTAAGAGCCATTTCTCTTTTACCTGCATTAACTGGAAGTATTGGTAAAAAGGGTTGTGGTTTTTACTTTAGTGATAGACAAGCACCTGAATTAAATTGGCCTTTTTTTCCTCCCAAACCCAAGAGGATTCGCAATTCAATTCCGGTAGCAAAACTTGCCAGCGAATTGGATAATCAAACCAACCCTCCGGTGAAAGCTGCTTGGATTGAGCAAGCGAATCCTATGACCAGCAACCCGAATATAAATCTCCTTGCCCAGGCGATGAATAAATTAGAACTAATCGTGGTTGCCGATCTTTTTTTAACCGATACCGCCAGAATGGCAGATATTATCTTGCCCGCAACCTCGATGTTTGAGTACCATGATTTGATTACCGGCTATGGTCATTCTTATATTCAGTTACAACAAAAATTAATTGAGCCACCAGGTGAATGTAAACACGAAAGTGAAATATATAGACTTTTGGGTAAAAAATTCGGTTTTAATTTAGATTATTTACCGGAAAATGATTTGGGTACTATAGAAAAAATAATCAGTAGCTCTAATTTAAATACCGATGTCAATGAATTAAAAAAAGGCAAACCCTATCTTCATTCCAACTATCAAGAAATAGCCTTTAGTGATTTAAAATTCAATACCCCTACCCAGAGAATAGAGTTTTTCAGTCGCCAGACGGAAGATAAATGGAGAGAAACTCCCCTCCCGGTATATCGTGAGTCTGCAGAAAATAAATTCAGTTCACCAGAAATTTATAATAAATATCCGTTATCTTTGATAAGCAGTCATGCTTTAAATAAAATGAATTCTCAATTTTCAAGTAGAGAGATTTCCCAAGAAGAACCCTTTATCTGGATTAATCCCGAGGATGCAGAAAACAGAGGAATTAATGATGGCGAGAAGGTAGAAATATACAACGAGAGAGGTAGTTTGATTTTAAAGGCCATCATTACCAAAAAAGTGCCCCCGGGAATTGTACATGCTTATTTTGGCTGGTGGGATGGCACACATCAGGTCAATATAAATGAGCTTATCGGAGATTATATAAGTGATATAGGACATGGAACAGCATTTCACAATTGCTTAGTTGAGATTCAAAAAGTGTAAAAATACAGGGGACATTCCCTAAAAAGGAACGGAGAACCGTTCCCTGTTCTTGTGGAGGGATTTAGTGAAATTTTTAAATTTGGTGAAAACCAGACAAAGTGTACGAGGATATCTGGATAAGCCTGTTGAGCGGGAGAAGATTGAGCGGTGTCTGCAGGCAGCGCGGCTTGCACCTTCTGCCAGTAATTCTCAGCCCTGGAGCTTTATTGTAGTAGATAATCCAAAATTAAAAGAAGCGGTGGCCAAAGAAACATTTAGCCAACTTATATCTTTCAATCATTTTTCCCTGCAAGCACCTGTTTTAATTATATTAATTTCGGAAAGACCAGGCTTCTTAAACAAAGTTGCGGAAGCAATCAAAGATAAACAATTTAGCCTTATTGATATCGGAATCACTGCCGAACATCTTTGCCTTCAGGCTACAGAAGAAGGATTGGGTACCTGTATGTTAGGATGGTTCAACGAAAAAGGGGTAAAAAAGTTACTTAATATTCCCCAGTCAAAAAGAGTTGAACTTATTATAACAGTAGGTTATTCGGAATCTGACCAAATACGCCCTAAAAAACGAAAGTCAATAGACCAAATAAGAAGTTATAATAATTATAGTTGTGGTTATCAAAATGAAAAAGACTAATGCTTCTAGAATTTTAGATAAATTGAAAATTCCCTATGAAATTTTAGAATATGAAGTGAATGAGCAGGACCTTAGTGCAGAAAATGCCGCTCAGAAGATGGGGCAGCCCTTAAAACAGGTATTTAAAACACTGGTAATTCGAGGGGATAAGACTGGAATATTAGTGGCCTGTATCCCTGGAGAGGTGGAACTTAACCTGAAGGCCCTTGCCTCTATAAGTGGAAATAAAAAAATAGCCATGGTCCATTTAAAAGAGATAAAATCATTAACCGGTTATATTCGGGGAGGGGTTTCACCTTTAGGGATGAAGAAAAATTATCCTACTTATATCGATGAAAGCGCCTTCCAATTTCCTTTTATTATATTCAGTGCGGGGGTTCGGGGTTTACAATTAAAGCTTAATCCCGATGATTTATCAAAGGCAATGCATTTAATTTCCGGTAAATTAACTGTGGTCTAATTTATTAACCTTTTGTTTGTGGAAAATATTACATAGAAGATAAAGTAAATTAATGCTATATTAAAATGAAAACAGTGTTTTTAAACTTTTTAAATTTTTTAATTTAGGAGGGAAAAAATGAAAAAAATAATACTTTTTTCTATGATCAGTATATTGATATTTTTATTTTCAACCTCAAATTTAATGGCCTCGAGTGCATCCAATGAAGTTCCACTCATTCCCATGAGAGACTTTTTTAAGAATCCTGAAAAAATAGGTTTTTCCTTATCTCCTAATGGAGCGTATTGGGCCTTTCTTCAGCCCTGGGAAAACCGCTTGAATATTCATGTGCAGAAAATCGGAGAAGAAAAAATTACCAGAATTACCGAAGCTACAGAAAGAGATATTGCCGGATATTTATGGGCTAATGATAATCGAATTGTATATGCCCAGGATGAAGCAGGAGATGAAAATTATAAACTTTACGCCGTCGATATTGATGGCTTCAACAGAAAAACCTTAACCCCTTTTGAAGAGGTAAAAGTTCACTTAATTGATGACCTTGAAGATAATCCGGATGAGATGCTGATGATGATGAATAAAAGAGATAAAAGGTTTTACGATGTATATCGCATTAATATTAATAATGGGGAGATGGAAATGCTTGCCGAGAACCCGGGAAATATTGTCGGATGGATAACTGATCATGAAGGGAAACTTCGGGTTGCCACTACCAGTGATGGTGTAAATACCAGTATTTTATACAGAGAAAAGGAAAGCGACCCATTCAAGGCAGTTATCACCACCAGTTTTAAAGAAACCGTAGCTCCATTGTTTTTTACTTTTGATAATAAGTACCTTTATGTTTCTTCAAATGTTGACAGGGACAAACGGGCAATTTTTAAATATGATATCGCCAATGCAAAATTCCTGGAAAAAATATACGAGCATCCGGAAGTGGACGTAACAAGCTTGTTAAGTTCGAAAAAACAAAAGAAAATTACAGGGGTCGCTTACTTTACCGATAAAAGACATTATCATTTTTTTGACCAGGAACGTAAAGAATTACAAGAAGACCTGGAGAAACGCTTACCCGGATACGAAGTTGCAATTACCGATAGGAGTAGAGATGAAACCAAACTAATTATAATAACCTACAGTGATAAAGGTTTGGGAGCTTATTATTTTTACGATCTTATCACAGGTGAATTTAGAAAGATGATAGATATTAGCCCCTGGCTGGAAGAAAAATATATGGCGGATATGCGACCAATCAAATATACCTCACGGGATGGTTTAACTATCCATGGATACTTAACCATTCCCAAAGGTTTAACTGCAAAAGATTTACCTGTAGTTATTAATCCTCATGGTGGTCCCTGGTATAGAGATTATTGGGGATATAATCCTGAAGTACAGTTTTTGGCCAACCGGGGTTATGCCGTATTGCAGATAAATTTCCGGGGATCTACCGGATATGGCCGCAAATTCTGGGACTTCGGATTCAAAGAATGGGGTAAAAAAATGCAGGATGATATAACTGATGGAGTCAATTGGTTAATCGACCAAGGAATGGCAGACCCTCAGAGGATCGGAATTTATGGGGGATCTTATGGAGGATATGCTACTTTAGCGGGTTTAACCTTTACTCCGGATTTATATGCCTGCGGAGTTGATTATGTGGGTGTTTCTAATATCTTATCCTGGTTTAAGGCAATACCTCCTTACTGGGAACCTATGCGAGAGATGTTCTATGAAATGGTGGGCAATCCTGAAACAGATAAGGAATTACTGGAAGCAGCTTCCCCGCTCTTTCATGTCGATAAAATTAAAGTACCTCTTTTTGTCGCCCAAGGGGCTAATGACCCCCGAGTCCCTAAAGCTGAATCTGATCAAATGGTAGAAGCATTGAAAGCTCGAGGTATTGAAGTTCCTTATATGGTCAAAGATAATGAAGGTCATGGTTTTGCCAATGAAGAAAACCGATTTGATTTTTATCGGGCTATGGAAGAATTTTTAGGTGAACATCTCGGGGGAAGGGTAGAATAAAAAATGACAGAGAACCGTCCCCTGGTATGTTTTTTGAAGAGAATATGTCAGGATAATTTAATCGGCAGTAAAAATTTAATTATGCCTTCTTATTTGGATGGTAATGCCCTTAAAAAAAGCTTATCCAGAGAAGGTTTTTTTGCGTTGAACCTGGATATCACTACTATTTTCGACCTGGCCAGGGATTATTGTGATGATTATATCTCTAAAAATAAATTAAAAATTTTAGATAACTCTTTAGGTCAGATATTCCTGCTTCAAATATTAAGGAAATTATCCCAAAAAAAATTGCTGGATTATTTTCAACCTCCTACCTTTTCCCCCGGAATCAGCCGCTCGATTTATCTGGCCATAAAAGAACTAAGAATAGCGGAATTTTCTTCCCTAAATTTTCCGTACCTTGCGATAGTTAATTCTAAAAAGAGTGAAGATTTGCTTAAAATAATGCAGGAATATGAGAAAATATTAAAAGAGCAAAATTATATTGATGAGACGGATATTTATCTTCAGGCAATTAAATACAAGAAAAAGAGCCAACCGGAAAAGGAGATATTCATTGTACCCTCTAATATCGAATTAAATTATCTGGAGAAGGTCTTTTTTCGGAAAATTATACTACCGGAATCAAAGGTTGTCTATTTACCCGTACCAAGAAACTTAAAAAAGCCAGCCTCTTTTTATTTTTCTGAATCCTATAAAGAAGAAGAAAATTATCCGGAAAATTCGTTTGATTATTTATACGATATAGATAAGATGCCATCCAATCTGCCTGGAAAACTTAACATTGAGTTAATCCAGTCTCATGGAGAATTCAATGAAGTAAAAACGATTATCCGAAAGATAAAATCCCAAAATATTCCTTTAGATGAAGTGAGTATTTTTTATACTGTTCAGGAACCCTATTCCCAATACCTTTATCAGCTGTCCAGACAATATTCCTTAAATATTACTTTTGGCAACGGGATAAGCATTAAAAATACCTCTCCGGCGAAACTATTTTTTGCTCTAATTGATTGGATACGAGATAATTACAGTATAGCAAAATTATACTTTTTGCTAACCGGGGGTAATTTTGAGTTTAAAAACCAGCAGTCGAACCCGGATATACCTACTCCCCAAAGAGTGGCTTCTTTACTACGAAATTCTCCGATTGGGCATAAAAGGAATCGATATATCAAGGGATTAGATTTAGTTATAAAACAGTTGGAAGGTGAAATTGAGCAGGTATCCGAAGACAGGCAAGAGAGATATCGCAAAAAGATAAAAGACCTTTTCTGGATCAGAGAATTTATAACCCAAATTTTCCATGAATTACCTCAAGAGAATTTTGATTATACTATCTCACCAAAACAGATTGCCCGGGGGCTTATAAATATTGTTACCGATTACAGTAAAATAGATGAAGAAAATAATTTTGACGAAGATGCGATAAAAAAGATAAAAGAGAGGTTAACTATTTTAATTGAAAGTGACTATCCTCTTCCCGATATGCCCGTAAACGAAGCTCTCACCCTGATGGCTGATTTAATTAAAAATGAAAGGGTTAATTGTTCGGAACCGAGAGCAGGCTTTCTGCATACTGCCAGCTACAAAAAAGGAATTTGGCTTAATCGCCCTTATAATTTTGTTGTAGGAATGGATTCTGCAAAATTTCCCGATTCAGCACACGACGGATCTATTTTACTGGATGCCGAGAAAAAGAATACTGACCGTATTTATCCCAACAAAGAAAAAGGTAAAGAAAGCCGATACAAGATGCTTCAATTACTTGCTTCTCTTAAAGGCAAAATTATTCTTTCCTATTCCCGTTTCGATACTCAAGATAATCGGGAATTAGCCCCATCAAGTTTAATGTTACAGTTATACCGTTTAAAAACCGGGGATAAACAGAAAGATTATTCTGATTTTTATAAAAGCTTTAAAAATACCTCTGGATTTATTCCTGGCAAGCTTAACGAAATCCTTGATTCCGCAGATTGGTTCTTATATTCTGCAAGACATAACTTTTTGGATATCGCTCCCCTTTTTGAGCACCTTTACTCTGCACTATCCGAAGGTTTTGATGCCGCTCGACAGAGAGAAAAAGAAGAGCTTAACTGCTTTAACGGAAAAGTAAAAGTAGACCCTAAACAAGTAGACCCCCGTCTTAACCGCGGGTTGATGGTATCAAGTTCCAGATTGGAATTGATTGCCTTTTGCCCTTATCTATACTTTTTAAAATATATCCTAAAAATAAAACCACCTCAAGAGATGATTGAAGATCCAGGTGTATGGTTGGATCCTTCGGAAAGAGGAATTATCTTTCATCAAATTTTCGAGATATTTTATAAAAAGTTAAAAGAAATATCACCGACTGAAACCTTTATTCCACCATCTTATAAGAGTCACTGGCATATCTTAGAAGAGATTGCTCTTTCCCAGCTGGAACAAAAAAGAAAGAGGTTAGCCCCTCCTAATAATCTAGTTTACCAGCATGAAAGCAAAGAAATATTGAATTCCTGCCGGTTCTTTCTACATTGTGAAGAAGAAAAATATAAAGGAGAAATACCAACTTATCTGGAACTTGCCTTTGGCACCCGGGATAACCGGAACGAGGAATTAGGCAAGAAAGTAAAAGCAGTAAAACTATCTCTGCCCGGCGGTAAGTCGATCAGTTTTCAGGGGAAGATTGACCGTATAGATAAATTAGATGAGGACACTTACCGTATTATTGATTACAAAACAGGGACCACTTATGGATTTAGTCGCAGTAAATATTTTCAAAATGGAAAACAGATTCAGCACGCCCTTTATGCCTTATCTCTTAAAAAAATATTAGCTAAAGCCGGAATATCTGCTTTCCCTAAAATCCAAAAAGCGGGCTATTATTTCCCCACATTGAATGGCCAGGGCAGGCAATATTTCTATGGAGAAGAAAGAAGAAATCAGGTATTGGAAATAATCGATTTGTTACTTGATATTGTTGCTCAAGGAAATTTTGCCATGATTCAAAAAGCGGATGATTTTATGTGTGCCGATTACCGGGATATCCTGGAACAAAATCAAGTGATGGTAGTAAGCGGAAAAAATGCAAAAAAATATGATGAAGAACCTACCCTTGATAATCTGAGGAGACTAAAAGAAAGATATGAGTAATCACTTCCCAAAAGAATTAATTGACCGGAAAGCTCGAGAAAAAATTATTAGAGAAATAAACCGTAATATTTTAGTCGAAGCAAGTGCCGGGTCGGGGAAGACTTCCAGCCTGATTCATCGCATGGCTGCTCTGATTAAATCAAGAAAATTCAAGGTAGATGAAATTGCCGCCATTACCTTTACCAGAAAAGCGGCTATTGAGCTAAAGGAAAGATTTCAGCAAGCAATTGAAGACAGTTTTAGAGAAACAGAAGACGAAAAAGAAAAAGATTATTTAAGGGAGGCTCTTTCTAATCTGGAACAATGTTACCTGGGGACCATTCATTCTTTTTGCGCCCGTCTGTTAAGGGAAAGGCCGATTGAAGCCGGACTTGATCCGGAATTTACCGAGCTTGATGACCTTGATGATACTTTATTAAAAGAAGAAGCCTGGGAAAGATATATGCTTAATCTTAAAATAGAAGAATCTCCTTCTCTGATACATCTGGAAGAATTGGGCATAAAAGCCTCAGAACTTGCGGATTGTTATAAAACGATATGCACTTATCCGGAGGTTAAGCCCGCCTTTCAGGCATCACCAAAACCGAATTTAAAAGAAGCTATCAAAGAGATTATATCTTTTAGCGATGAAGCCAACCAATATATCCCGGATGAAGAACCGAAAATGGGTTATGATAAATTACAGGAAGCAGTCTTAAGTGTAAGAAGGATGAAGGGCTTTTATGATTATATTAAAGAAGATTATAATAAGATAAAATTATTGGAAAATTTTTCCAAATCAGAAAAAGTTACTTTAAACCGATGGACTTCCAAAGAAAAGGCAAAAGAGTACAGAGATTCCCTTGTTTTAGAGCTTCAAGAAAAAGTTATTGATCCGACCCTTAAGCAATGGCGGGAATATTGTTACGCCGATACCATCAAATTCGTTTTGCCGGCAGTAGAATATTATCATGAATTACGCCAGAGGGTTTCGATGCTTAATTTTCAGGATTTGCTCTTAAAAACCTCCTGCCTGTTAAGGGATTACCCTGAGGTACGCCAATATTTTCAACAAAAATATAAATGCCTGCTGGTAGATGAATTTCAGGATACCGACCCCATTCAGGCAGAAATAATCTTTTATCTTTCCGGCCGGGATGTTTATGAAAAGAACTGGCAGAAATTAATACCGCGCCCGGGTTCCTTGTTTGTGGTAGGAGACCCCCAACAATCTATCTACCGATTTCGCCGGGCTGATATAGCCATCTACAATCTGGTAAGAGAGCTGATTGAAAAAAGCGGAGGAGAGGTTTTAAAATTCCAGGCCAATTTCCGCTCACTACACTCTATCGGTTCTTACCTCAATCCCATATTTGAAGAATTATTTTCAAGCGGTCAGGGAAAATTCCAGGCTGTATATTCACCGATGCAGACCGTTTGGGAGGATAATCCTCAATATCTTTCCGGAGTAAAACAGCTGATTGTTTCCAAAGAGAGCAATAAAAATAATACTATCAGGCAGGATGCCCAATCTATCGCCCGAATCATTCGCGATATGGTCGATAAAAGATTTAAATTAGTGCGGACAGAAGAAGAGATAAAGGCGGGGGCTTCTACATCAGCCACCTATAAGGATTTTATGATTCTTTTGCGCTACAGAAGCAGGATGGATATCTATGCACGCACTCTTGCAGAATACGGAATACCTTTTACAGTTTCAGGTTATGCCTCTTTAAATGAATCTCAGCAGATAAAAGAGCTGTTAAAACTATTTCGCTTAATGAGGGATATAGAAAATCAGGTGCTTATTGTCGCTATTTTGCGGGGAATATTCTTTGGATTTTCTGATGATGATTTATACCAATTTAAAAAAGCGGGGGGTGAATTTGATTTTTATGAAAAAATACCGGAAAAATTAAAACTTAAATTAAAGGAGGATCTTGAAAGAGCTTTTTACCGGTTAAGGCAATTTCACTTGTGGACGCAAAACCTACCACCGGTTACAGCTATGGAAAAGATTATTATTGATTCAGGATTATTATCCCATTCCTCTTTAGAGGGCTACAATCTAAATAAATGCGGGGAACTTTATTTCATTCTGGAGAAATTAAGGAAAGCAGAGGCGGGGGAAGTTATAGGGTTTGCCTCAATGGTAGACCAATTAGAAAAAGTGCTGGAAGCCGGAGTTGAAGAGGAGTTGGATATACTGACCGAAGAAAATACGGTTCGGATTATGAATTTACATAAAGCCAAAGGTTTGGAATCCCCGGTGGTATTTTTAGCCATTCCTTATAATCCCACTACCCATGAACCAACTTATTATATTGAAAGAACAGGGCAGGAACCGTATGGTCATTTTTTAGTCTACCGTTCCAATGCTTACAACAAAGGAAAAGGGAAACGGCTGGCTCAACCTAAAAATTGGGAGAATTATTGCCAACTTGAGGTATCTTATAATAAAGCAGAAGATATCCGTCTGCTCTATGTAGCGGCCACCCGGGCTAAAAATCTCCTGGTTGTCAGCAGTTTAAACCATGAAAGTAACAAGAGTAATCCCTGGCTTCCTTTATTGAAAAATATCAAAGAGGAAATGAACATTACAGTTCCTGGGGTAAAGCTCCTTAAGGCGGAAGTAAAAGAAAAAGAAGAGAAATCTTTGTTTGATGGTTATAAGGGGATTCAAAAAGAATGCGGGCAATGGATGAAAGATTTATCAAAAAACAGTTATTATGAGAAAAAGCCGACTGATTTTAAAGATAAAGAGAAACACCGAAAGATTGAAACTATTGATGTCGGTGGAACAGCCTGGGGAAGCGCCGTTCATAGAATCTTTGATTATTTAATTAAAGAAGATCCCGATGAGCAGTTATTGTCTTTACATGAGGAAGGGGCTCTGGAAAAACAGGGGATATCTCTAAAGAGAAAAGAGGAATTGGTGGAGATTATCCGGAAATTTAAAAAGAGTGATTTATATCAACGTCTGAAAAAAGCAGAACTTAAATATAGCGAAGTTCCCTTTACTATAAATATTGGGCCCGCTCATCCTCTTTATTCTGAATTAGTCGAGCAGAATTCCCGTCCGGTGATTCTATCCGGGACTATCGACCTGGTCTTTAAAGAAGCCGATGGCTGGGTAGTGGTAGATTACAAAACTGACCGACCGAAAAACGAGAAGGATTATCCTAAATTAATCGAGGTCTATCAAAAGCAGATTGATATTTACAGCCAGGTATGGCAGGAAATCACCGGAGAACAGGTGAAGCAAAGCAGCATATATTTTGTTAATTAGTTACCCAATCTAACACAGGGGACGGTTCTCTGTATCAAAAGATAAAAATATAGCAATATGATATTATGATATAATGCTGTTAAATGGAAAATCAATTAAAGGTGGAACGAAGATTATTATGCCAAGAAAAGCTCGAAAATTAAGTTCAATAAATATTTATCATGTAATGATTCGTGGCAATCGAAAACAAGATATATTTCTTGAAGACGAGGATAGGTTCAAGTTCATAAAAGTACTGAAAAAAGTAAAACAAAAAAAGGAATACATGCTTTATGCTTATTGTTTAATGAATAATCATGTCCATCTGTTAATTAAAGAAAAAGATGAACAACTTTCCCAGACAATGAAAAGAATAAATGTAAGCTATGTTAACTACTTCAATCAGAAATATCAGCAGATTGGTCACCTTTTTCAAGATCGTTTTAAAAGCGAACCCATTGAAGATGAGAATTATTTACTGGCAGTACTGAGTTATATTCATAACAATCCTTTAAATGCTTTTATTGTTAAAAATTTAGAAGAATATACTTGGAGTAGTTACTGTTTATATATTAAAGAATTACCGCAGAAAAATTTTTTAATTGAGCGTGAAAATATCTTATCTTTATTTTCTCCTAATAAAGACAAAGCGATTGATTCATTTGTTCGATACCATCGTCAGAATAGATTAGAAAAAAACAATATCATTGAATTACCAGAAGAAGATGAGAAACATGGTCACAGTTTGATTAATGAGAAAGGAGCAAAGCAATATATCCAAAATTATTTTAAAGAATATCGTTTTGATTTATCTAATTTAAGAGAAAGAAAGTATCAATTTTATAGAAACAAACTGATTAGTTATTTAAAATTAAATTCCACTTTATCCATTCGAGGAATAGCAAATATTTTGGGAGTTAGCACGGTAACAGTTCAAAGAATAAAATAATAAAATGATACAGAGAACCGTCCCCTGTATCATCCCCTGTATCATTTAGAGATGGGGTGAGGATACTTTAAAATGAAAATTCAAATAAAATATTTAAATGGTATTCGGTTTAAACGTTTTATTATAAATTCTGCCCAACGAATAAATCAGATGGAACAGTATTTGAATGATATTAATGTTTTTCCGGTAGCCGATGGGGACACAGGTACTAATATGGCAGCTACTATGAACAGCATTGTAAAAGGGATTAAAAAATGTAAGGAATCTTCTTTTACCAGAATTAGTAGTATTATTGCTGATTCGGCTTTGACCGGGGCACGCGGTAACTCCGGAGCTATCTTAGCTCAATTTTTTCAGGGTCTTGCAGAAGCAACTAAGGGCAAAGTACGTCTTTCCACAGAAACTTTTGCTCAAGCTGCCACTAAGGCGGCCGACCAAGCCAGGAAAGCTATTTCTCACCCACAAGAAGGCACCATCATTACAGTAATGAAAGATTGGGCAAATCATCTTGCTGAACACGCCCCTCACACTCCTGATTTTGTCGAACTTTTTAATAAATCATTATCTAAGGCAAAGGATTCCTTGGCTAAAACACCCGATAAACTCCTGATACTAAAAAAGTCAGGCGTAGTCGATGCCGGAGCCCAGGGTTTTGTTAATATATTAGAGGGGATAGTTAATTTTATTGAATATGGAAAAATTAAATCGTTAAAAGCAATTACTTCTACTACCAATAAAATAAGGAGTTTTAATTTAGATAAAGTTGATTCCGGAATTAATTTTCAATTCTGTACTGAATGCTTACTCGAAGGTAATGACTTAGACCTGGAAACCATTAAACAAAAAGTTACTTTTTTAGGAGATTCATTGATTATTGCCGGTTCTAAAAATAAAGCCCATATTCATATTCACACTGATAAACCAGAAGGTGTTTTTGCTGAATTGTCTGGATTCGGAACTATAGTGAAAACTAAAGTTGATGATATGCAAAAACAGCATACTAAGATTAAACTTGGTACTCAAACAAAAAGTATCGGGTTGGTAACTGATTCAACCTGTGATTTACCGCCAGAGATAATTAAAAAGTATAATATTCAGATTGTGCCTGTAGTGATTCAAGTTGGGGAAAGGAGCTATTTAGACCAGGTAGATATTACACCAAAGGATTTTATTCAAATTTTAGAGACCTCCAATGAAAAGCTATCCACTTCTCAGCCCTCTCCGGCCCTTTTTAAAAAAGTCTATGATAAAGTTACGCAAAGATACAAATCAATAATTTCTTTACATATTTCGGAAAAATTAAGCGGAACTATTCAAGGTGCGCGTATGGGTTGTAAGGATATGGAGTACAGTAATAAAATTCACATTGTCGATAGCAAAACAAGTTCGGTTGCTTTAGGATTGTTAGTTGATGAGGCGGCTCAATTAATTCAAGAAAAGTTTAAGCTTGAAGAAATCATTAACCGACTAAAAATTGCTGTTGACAATGTTAAAATCTTTATCAGTATACCTACCTTAAAATATCTGATACGTAGCGGGCGCCTGAGTAAAACCAAAGGACTTTTAGGTACACTCCTTAACTTGAAGCCCATTTTGACTGTAAATTCTGATGGCAATATTGTAGAAGCAGCTAAAGTGATTGGGCAAAAAAGAGTAGTGCATAAAACTTTAGATTTGGCTATTAAATTTGCTAAAAGCGTTAAAAATCCTCGTTTTGGCATTACTCATGTATCTGCACCGGAGTTGGCTCAATGGTATGGTTATAAAATTCGCAATGTCTTTAATTCTTCAAAAGTAATAATTACTGAAGCGTCCCCCGCTTTAAGTGTACATATTGGTATTGGCGGAGCTGCTATCGCAGTCCTGGGGGATTCTTAAAAAATAACAGAGAACAACCGTCCCCTGTCATTTTTTATTACTGTTTATGGAGGTGATAAAGGAAAGGAAAAGAAATCTCCTGTTCGTTTTTTAATAATTTAAAATAAAGGAGGAAAAATAATTAAAATGTCAAGAAAAATAGTTATTTTGTGTTTGTTGAGTTTAATAATTTTAGTCAGCTTGACCACTTCAGTCCTGGCGGAAGTAAAGGGTCCTATTGTAGATAAGATTTACATCAACGCTAGAATGAAAGAAGAAATTGGTTTAAAAGATACAGCAGAAAGCCTAACTGATATCTTCTTCTGGGGAGTTAGCGGTCCGACAATTATGGGTTTAGATCAGGCCACCAGAGATAAGCTTGATATATATGCAGTACCTTCAGGCTCCTGGTCACTTAACTTTAACCCCGTACCCAATGCAGCTCCTTACATCGTTAAAGTAGAAGATAAGGAATTTTTCAATCCCTTTGCTATCAGGGAAGTAAGATTTGCCGTGAATGACCTCATTGACCGGAAATATCTTGTTGACGAGATCTTAGGCGGTGCCGGTGGTCCTATGTTTACTATGGCTACACCCAGTCAGCCAGGTACTTATAAATACAATTTGGTAGCTAATCGGCTGGGATTCACCCCGGAAGGGAACGAAAAGAAAGCTATAGAAGATATAACCGAAGCCTTACAGGCAGCAGCAGCCCTTTCAGAACTGAAGGGGAGATTGTTAAAACAGGGAGAATGGTGGACCTTTGACGGTGAGCCGGTAACTATCAATTTCCTGATAAGAGTTGATGACCCTCAAGGAAGGTTGAAAGAAGGACAGTATGTGGCCTCCCAGATTGAAAAAGCTGGAATTAAAGTCGAACGTTGTCTCTGGGATAGGGTAAAATGCATTGAAACCTCATATTACTCCGACCCGGCAGATTATCAATGGAATATCTACACCGAAGGATGGGGAGCCGGAGCAACCCGGGCATTCTGGGAACATATTGTCTGCCAGATGTACGCCCCCTGGTATGGTTATATGGCCGGAGGGCCGGATAGTAAATGGCATTACGAGAATGACGAAATTGACCGTTTAACCGAAAAAGCTTATACCGGAAATTTCCTGACCGAAGAAGAATACTGGGACACTGTATTGGAAGCTTTGGATCTGGCTTTAAAAGATGCCTGCAGGATATATGTAGCTTACCAGATGGATTACTATGCTACCAATAAAGCTGCCTTTAATAACAGGATGTGCTATGGTTTAGGAGATGGTTTAAATGAATGGTCATTAATTACCGCTAATACCAAGAATAAAGAATTAAGAGTTACTGAGTTTTCTGCCAAAGGTGCCTTGTTTATGTCTGCCTGGGACCCCATTGGGACAGAAGGTTTTAATGATGTCTATAGTCTGGTTATTGCCCAACCCCTATCTGAAAGAGGTTCATTTGAAAGCCCGGCTAGCGCTATTGCTACCCCTTGGAGAGCTATCCCCTACGATGTCAAGACAGAAGTAGATCGAGATGAAACCGGAGAAGTTGTGGGTAAAATTCCAGTATCACCAAAGGCGATAAAGTATGATTCGGAGAAAAAAGAGTGGTACAAAGTCGGCTTAGGCGAGAAAGCAATGAGCACAGGAACCTACAACTTCATCTTTGGAAACTTCCATCATGGTAGGCCTATGACTATAGCTAACATTCTTTATGCTGATGCCTTTGTAACTGAATGGATAAATAAGGATGGTGATGATGATAAGTATTATGATGCAGCTTATGAAGATTACCATAGACCTGATTGGGAAATTAGTAAAGGTATGACCTTAAATTTAGATGGTACAATTACTAACTATTTTGATTATAATTTCCCGCCATCCAAGGAAAGAGTTGCTGCCAACGGAGCACCTCAGGCTTATCTGTCCGGAAGGTATATGGTACTACCTTGGGAAATTTTTGAGGTATTAGGAGAATTGGTAGCGGTAGGAAGTGAGTCAAGTACCGTGTATAGTTTTACTCCCGGTGAAGGAGTAGAACAGGTAGATTTATTAAGACCATCTTGCGTAAAAGATATTCGGGCAAAACTGGTAGAATTGAAAGATAATAGCCATCTACCGGTATCTTTAAACGACTATGTTACAGTGGAAGAAGCGAAAGCCGGATATGAGGCAGCAATCAATTGGATAGATGAAAAAGGTCATGCATTTATTGGCAACGGTGCTTTCTATCTGGAAAGATATGACCCCACTACTAATTATATAGAGTTAACCGCTTTCAGAGACCCGGAATATCCCTTTACTCCTGATTACTGGCCAAGCGTCTTTGCCACTACTACAGTACGTGTAGATAGTGTTGATGTACCTGCAATGTATCTTCGCACAAAGGAAGAAGATATGTCTATAAAGGTACAAGTATCTGAAGTATTATATCCGGAGGGAACAGCCAAGATTTCAGAAGGCGGAGAGGTCTCAGTTATGCTAATAACACCTACTGAAGAATTATCTTACAATGCTAAATTTTTAGGTGCCGGTTCATTTGAGGCAATTATTCCCGCAGATGATATTAAGGATTTAGAAGATGGTTCTTATACTATCTTAATCAGTGCCTCAATAGAAGGGGCCGTACCTGCCTCGGTTGCAAGCTCGACTGTGTTGTATTAAAAAGACTTAACTTTGCAGTGTCCTCTATATGGAAAACCATTCAATAGAGGGCACTGCCCTTTTATGATTTAATTAAATTTAGAAATTAAATGTAAATTCTATAGGAATTCCCTTTTTCTATAAGCCCTAGTTTGTATATCGTATCTCGTGATTCGTATCCCGTAATTAGTTAGTTGGTTGCCTGGTTAACTAGTTGAGGAATGAGTATATTTGAGTATATTAAAGAATTAATACTAAACTAATTAACCAACAAACCAGTTAACTAGCTAACCAAGCACTAACGACTAATTTATTAGGAGAAACAGCATATAATGTATTGGAAATACTGTATCAGAAGAATTATCTATGGTCTAGCTATATTCATTATGCTTATCTTCATCTTTTCCGCACTCTTTAATACTACCATGGAGAGTACTTTAAGATCACAGATAGAAGAAGAAATTCGCGGAGAGACTTTAAAACTTGACACCCGGATGACTCCGGAAGAACTTACCAGTTATATAGCTGAAAGGAGAGAATTTAAACGAAAACTCTATCATTTAGATAAACCTATCTGGAGCCGGATTGTCTGGAGAGCTATTAATGTCCTTTCTCTTGATTTCGGTAAAGCCACTATAATGAGATCTTCTTCCGGGGAAGCGGACGTCTGGACAATTATCGCTGAATGTTTGCCCCGAACTGTACTACTTTTTACCACCGCAATATTTATTAATATTATTTTGGGATTATGGTTAGGCCTTAGAAAAGCGCAAAAAGCTGGAGGTTTAATGGATAAAACTACCTCTATCGGCACCATGATTGTTTATGGTATGCCTTCCTGGTGGCTGGGTATGCTGGTAATTATGTTCTTTGCTTATACTATTAAAATATTTCCTTCGGGGGGTCTGCATTCTGTTCCTCCCCCAACCGGCTTTGCCTATTATATAGACCTTTTTTATCATATGACTCTGCCGGTATTAACCCTGGTGCTTATAGGGTTTTGGGGTAGTGCCTTTCTTATTAGAAATATTGTGTTAGGTATATTACAAGAAGATTATATAATGGCTGCTCGAACCAGAGGAATCCCGGAACGAAAAGTGCTCTATGGCCATGCCATGCGGACCGCAGCTCCGCCCATAGTAACCATGGCCCTTCTTTCCCTTCTTGCTTCAGTAGGAGGCAATATTATTTTTGAAGGAATTTTTAGTTGGCCCGGTTTAGGAAACCTTTATTGGATCGCCATTGAACAGAATGATATACCGGTTTTAATGGGCAATCTTTTCATTACTACAGCTCTATATATAGGAGGATTAGTTACCCTGGACCTTATCTACGGATTTCTTGATCCACGAATTAAAGTGGGAGGAAAACAGTAATGAAGTGGATTGATTTTAAAACAGGTTTCCGGGATTTTTGGAATGAATTTAAGAGAGTTAAATTTGGTTTATTTGGTTTAATTTTATTATTTATATTTATTCTTGTTGTTTTAATAAATTCTTATATCGTACCCTTCCCTGAAGCGAGCAGCCGCTGGAGAGATATTACTTATTGGGAAGATAATCCCGTCAGCGCCCCTCCGGTATGGGTTAACTGGTTTTCTTCTACTAAAAGAGCACCTTCCTTAATTATAAAAGAGCATGTTTTTTCAGAGGAGAAAATGGGGAAAATAAAATTATCCAGAGCGGTTTTTGAGTACGAATATTCCTATGACCTTCCTCCTTTGGATATTATATTCCATGGTTATACTAAAGGGTCGCCGGTTATTATGTTGAGTATTGAAAGGCCCGATGGCCATATTGTCGAACTGATCAGGAGACCGATATCTAAGAGTGATGGGAAGAGAGTCAGGGTATCGATTGGTAAAGACTCAAGGATCGAATCTTATAACTTTGGCGTTAAGTTCGAAAATTTAGAAAGCAATAGAATTGAAAGAGAAATGGTTAAGCCAACCAGTGTTTTGTTTTCTGAGGCAAAAGAAGGGCTTCTGGTCCGTCCTTCTCCCCTTAAAGGGGTCTATAAATTAATAATTGAAATTATCTCACCAGCTGAGAATGATGTAGTAGAAGATATCTATTTTACTTTTTCCGGAGGCGTATCTGGTTGGTTGGGGACAGATAGTTCCAAGAGAGATATCTGGAGCGGGGTTGTGGCCGGCGTAAAATGGGCTCTACTAATTGGACTCTTAACCGCCCTTACTGCTGTCTCTATCGGAGTAACCTATGGAGTAATGAGTGCTTATCTGGGGGGATGGAAGGATTCATTAATGCAAAGAGTCTTTGAACTCTTTTTAGGTGTTCCTTTGCTTCCTGTATTAATAGTGATGAGCGCTATCTTTAAACCCACTATCTGGATAATGATTCTCATGATGAGTTGTTTTTTCTGGGTTGGACCGGTAAAGACGGTTAGAAGTATGGGGTTGCAAATTAAAGAAGAGACTTACATTGAGGCTGCACAAGCCTTCGGAGCTTCAAGCAGTAGAATAATATTTAAACATATGATACCTATACTTATCCCTTATGCTTTTGCTTCTATGGCTCTTTATGTTCCCAGGGCTATTGTCTATGAAGCATCGATCAGTTTATTAGGATTGGGTGATTCAACAATTGTAACCTGGGGGCAGATACTCCATGATGCCCTAACTGGAGGAGCAGTATTAAATGGTCTGTGGTGGTGGGTTATTCCCCCCGGTCTATTTATAGCTTTAATGGGCATGACCTTTGCTTTTATCGGTTTTGCCATGGATAAAATTTTACATCCCAAATTAAGGACGAGGTGAAATGGTAGATACAAATAATGTTCTAAAAGTAGAGAACTTAAAAATTAATTTTTTCACCCGTAAAGGAATAGTATATGCGGTTGATGATATTTCATTTACTTTAAAAAAAGGAGAAACTCTTGGCTTGGTTGGAGAATCAGGATGCGGTAAAACAACCACCGTTTTGGGGTTGATGAAAATGGTTCCTACACCCGGGGAAATTATCGGTGGCAGGATTTTGATAGGCGGGAAAGATATTGTACCCCTATCTGAGAATGAAATGAGAAAAAAAGTGAGATGGGTAAAGGCTTCTATGGTCTTTCAGGGAGCAATGAATTGTCTTACCCCGGTGTATACTATTGAAAAACAGATGATGGAGACCATTCAAGAACACAAGAACATAGAACGTCTTCAAGCGAAAAAATGCATAATAAAATATTTGAATTCAGTTGGCCTCCCTGAGGATATAATTCGCAGATATCCCCACGAGCTGTCCGGCGGTATGAAACAACGGATAGTTATTGCTACCGCCCTCTTTTTAGAACCAGAAATTGTGATCTGTGATGAACCTACCACTGCCCTGGATGTGGTAGTTCAGGCCCAGATTATAAATCTTATAAAGAGACTAAAGAAAAAATTAGGTTTATCAGTGATTTTTATCACTCATGACCTGGCTACGGAAGCAGAAGTTGCCGATCGCTTATTAGTGATGTATGCCGGTAAATTGGTGGAAATTGGGACAAACGAACAGATCTATGGCAAAGGAGGGCCAATCCATCCTTATACCGAAAAGTTGCTTAAAGCTACTCCCCGACTCCATGAAAAAGTAGAGGAACTTTCTTTTATTCCCGGTACTCCACCCGATTTGGTTGATCCCCCTTCGGGGTGCAGATTTCATCCACGTTGTTCAGAGGTAATGGAAAGATGTAAAAAAGATGAGCCCCCTTTAATCGAAGTAGAGCCTGAACACCGGATAGCCTGTTGGAGGAATCATCATGAGTGAACCTATTATTAAAATCGAAAATCTTCATAAATGGTTTCCGATAAGACGAACTATTACTCAAATCTTAAAAGGGGAGTATGTATGGGTGAAGGCTGTCGATGGTATTACTTTTAACATTAATCAAGGAGAAATATTTGGACTGGTAGGGGAATCAGGATGTGGAAAAACCACTACCGGAAAATTGCTTATGAAACTTTTGGAACCTACCGATGGAAAGATAATATTTAAAGGGAAAGATGTAACCCACCTCGAGGCTAATAAACTTAAAGAATACCGAAGAAATGTTCAGATGGTCTTCCAGGACCCCTATGCTTCTATGAATCCGAGATTTCGAGCCTGGGATGTCCTTGAAGAACCATTGATTATCCATCAGGTGGGTGAAACCAGAGTAGAACGAGAAAAAATTGTTCGTCGTTCCCTTGAAGAAGTCAGGCTTATACCTCCTGAAGAATTTATGGGACGTTTTCCCCATATGTTAAGCGGGGGGCAACGTCAAAGGGTGGCTACTGCGCGAACCCTGGTTTTGTCACCGAGTATGATTGTAGCTGATGAACCGGTTTCTATGATCGATCTTTCTACTCGAGCAGAAATACTTCATATGATGAAAACAGTGCAGAGAGAATTAGGTTTAACCTATTTATATATCACTCATGATCTTTCTACAGCTCGTTATTTTACCGACCGAATCGCAGTTATGTATTTGGGAAAGATTGTAGAGATGGGAGGAGCAGATGAAATTATCGATAATGCTCTTCATCCTTATACTAAAGCTTTGATTGCAGCTGTTTGTGAACCTGTTTCCGGGAAATCTAATACTATTAAAGAGGTTCCTATTAAAGGGGAAATACCTTCAGCGGTGGATATTCCTTCCGGCTGCAGATTTCATCCCCGATGTCTTTACGCTAAACCCCGGTGTCAAAAAAAAGAACCTGTTCTTACCGAGGTAGAAGAGGGACATTATGTCTCCTGCCATTTGGTAGGTTCTTAGAAGAGAATAGATTTAAGAAAATATGGTTAAAAGAGGTTAGTTTATTTTTTTGAATATTATTTTAAATTTTATTATAATATTATAAAAAATAGGTGGTGATTAATAGAAGATGAAAAAAATGTTAAAAAATATTTTAGATTGGTTAGAACCAAAAGTAAATTATGCTGATTTAAGGTTTGTTCAAACTGAAAAGGAGAACATCGAAGTAGAAAATGCTATATTATCTTCCTATAATGTTTCAACTAATAGAGGAGTAGGGATACGAGTATTGGTAGATGGTGCTTGGGGGTTTGCCGCTTCTAACAATTTAGACAAAGCATCCTTACAAGAAACAGCTGCTAAAGCTTTGGATATTGCTCGAGCCTCTGCCCTTACTAAAAAAGAAGATGTCAAACTTGCTCATGAAGATAAACATATCGACACTTACATTACTCCGATAACTAAAAATCCCTTACAGATAGATCCTGCAGAAAAGATAGACCTTTTGGTAAAGGCTACCAGAATGATGCTGAAAGATAAAGTAAAGAAAAGCGAAGGTTTGTTTATTTTTTATAAGACCAATAAACTATTTGTATCTACCGAAGGTTCTGAACTCGAACAGACTATATTTGAATCAGGTGGTGGAATTACAGCTTATGCTATAGGTGAAGGAGATTTTCAAAAACGTTCCTATCCTTCCAGTTTTGGAGGGGATTATGCTACCCGAGGTTATGAATTTATCGAAGAGATGAAATTATTAGAAAATGCAGAGAGAGTTGCAGAAGAGGCTAATCAATTATTAGTTGCTCCTCCTGCTCCGGAAGGGATGACGGATATTGTATTAGGAGGGTCTCAACTTGCGCTTCAGGTTCATGAATCCTGTGGGCATCCGGTAGAATTGGACAGGGTTTTGGGAAAGGAAATTAGCTATGCCGGAGGAAGTTTTCTGAGTTTGGATAAATTAAATAATTTTACCTATGGAAGCCCAAAAGTGACTATAGTAGCTGATGCAACTGTTTCGGGAGGGTTAGGCACTTTCGGTTATGATGACGAAGGTGTCCCCGCCTCCAAAAGTTTTTTGGTAAATAAAGGAAAATTCGTAGGTTATTTAATGTCCAGAGAAGATGCCTCTAAATTAGGACTACCGAGTAACGGTGCCGGCCGGGCAGAAAATTGGAATAGGATACCTCTGGTGAGAATGACTAATATCAACTTATTGCCGGGAAATTTAGAGCTGGATGAGCTTATAGGAGATATAAAGGAAGGTTTATATTTAGATTATAATAAGAGTTGGAGTATAGATGACAAGAGATTGAACTTCCAATTTGGTACGGAGATTGCCCGGGAAATAAAAAATGGAAAATTAGGAAAAATTTATAAAAACGCAGTCTATCAAGGTATAACTCCGGATTTTTGGAAATCTTGTGATGGGATAAGCTCTGAAAAATATTGGCATATCTGGGGAGTACCAAATTGTGGCAAAGGACAGCCGGGGCAAGCAATGCATGTGGCACATGGCACATCCCCTGCGAGATTCAGAAAGGTAAAGGTAGGTGCTTCCAAATGAAAGATATAAATTCAGGGAAAGAACTTGTTAATAAGGTCAAAAATATTCTTAAAAATTACGATTTTGAAATAATTGCCTCAGGGGGGAAAAGTGAGCTTACCAGATTTGCAGAATCTTACATCCACCAAAATGTGGCAGAAACCGATCTAAATTTAACCGTAAAGATAATAAATGAAAATAGAATCGGTGCGGTACAGATGAACAGTATTGATGAGTCCACTATATCAAAAAATATAAAAAAGGCAATTGAAGTAACCAAGATTACCCCCAAATTAGATTATCATTATCGTTTGCTGACACCTCAATCATACAAAATAAAAAGTAAATATTCTAAAGATACTGCCAACTTTATCCCTTTAGATCGAGCCCAATTAGTAAAACAACTAATAAAAGAAGTAAACAAAAGAGGGTATGAAGCGGCGGGAGCCTTTAAAACAGAAGAATCTACCCTTCTGGTGGCTAATTCAGAAGGAGTTTTTGCCTTTGACCGGGGGACTAAAGTAGATTTCAATTGTGTTATTACCAGAGATAATTCTACTGCCCATACCTCGTTTATAGACAGCGATATTAATAATTTTAATATAAAAAAAGTAACCGATGAATTATTAGAGACTGCTTCAAAAAATGTAAGACAGATAGAAATTGACCCGGGGGTCTATACGGTTATCCTTTCTCCGGAAGCAGTTTCAGAAATCTTAAACTATACCGGCTATACTGCTTTTAATGGTAAAACGATTATGGAGGGCAAGAGTTTTATCTGTCACAATCAAGACAAAAAGATTTTCCCAGAGACTATAACTGTTTCTGATGATCCTTTTGATGAACTTACTATGCCACTACCTTTTGATTTAGTTGGATATCCTCGGGAAAAGATATGTCTTATTAAAGATGGGGTAGTTAAAGACGGAGTATATGACCATCTTACTGCTCTAAAATATAATAGAAAATGTACCGGGAATACTTTATCACCGGAACACGCTTCCTTTGGAGCTCTTCCTTTTAATCTGGTGATGAGAGAAGGAGATAGCACTATTAATGAAATGATCTCTGACACCAAAAAAGGTATCTATATTTCCCGATTTCACTATGTCAATATACTAAATCCTATGAGCATTCAATTGACCGGGATGACCAGAGACGGGACTTTCTTAATAGAAGATGGGAAGCTGGGAAGGGCAATCAAGAATATGAGATTTAATACCAGTGTAGTAGATATGTTAAAGGCGGTAGATATGATATCTAAAGAAAAACAGACAAAGGAAGGATTTGTCGGCCCAACAGTTGCCCCCTATTTCAGAACCAATAATTTCACTTTTTCCAGCAAAACAAGTTTTTAGAAAATCAGGAACAGGGGACGGTTCTCTGTTCCTGAGGAGGTAAAAATGGATAAAATTCAAATTTTAAATGAATTAGTAGATACTTTTGGAATAAGCGGTTTTGAAGAGCCAGTGAGAGACAAGATAAGAAAGCTATTCCCTCAAGTAGAATTTAAAGAAGATGAAGTAGGAAATCTTTCTACCACAATAGGAAGTGGGGGAAGACAGATCGCTTTTATGGCTCATATGGATGAGCTTGGTTTTTTGATTACTTATGTTGAGAAAAATGGCTACTTGAGATTTAAACCGATAGGTGGCTGGGATGTCAGAGGTGTCTATAATCGGGTAGTCGAAATCTTAACTGATCAAGGGATAATTCAGGGCGTAATCGGGCTTAAACCGCCTCATTTGTCAAAAAAAGAAGAGATGGATAAATTAATCAGTTGGGATGACCTATATATAGACGTAGGAGTAGAGAGTGATGAAGAAGTAAAGAAGATGAATATCATTCCAGTCTTACCTGCCAGACTAAAGAAGGATTTTGTAATACTTAATGAAAAATATGGGGTTACCAGAGGTCTTGATGACCGGGTGGGATGTGCCCTTAATTTACTTCTTTTAGAAAATTTTCTCCATGATCCTCCTAAAAATACTATAACTTTAGTATGGACTGTACAGGAAGAGACCGGATTACGAGGGGCTCAAGCTTTTTCCGCTCGAAATTCTTTCGATGAAGTCTATACTTTGGATACTGTCTCTGCAGGCAATCTTCCCTGGGGGAACTTTCATCAGAGTCCAGCTCGTACCGGGGGAGGTCCGGTAATTAGATTGGCAGATAGAAAAGGGGTATCTTCTTTAAGGCTCAGGAATTTTGTAAAGGGAATTGCTGAAAAAAATAAAATAAAAGTTCAGGAAATTGTAACCGGAGGAACGACTGATGCCGCTGCTGCCTTTGAAGCGGGATTAAATTCAATCCCTCTATGTATCCCGGTAAAATATACCCACAGCCAGGTGGAGATGATGAGCATAGCAGATTACCACAATGCTCTAAAATTACTTCTTTTAATATGCAAAAAGTAGGAAGTAGTACGGGAGACGGTTCTCTGTGTTAACTTAGTTGAAAATTTAAAATCATTATTAACACAGAGAACCGTCTCCCGTACTACTTTTATTTTACTGAGGCGATAAAAATATCTCCAATAGCCAGGAGATCATCTTTTTTTGGTTTTCTTCCCTGGGATACATTTTCAAAGATAACCCTTCCCAAAGCAGCAATCATAGAATATAAAAATAGATCTCCGCTTACTTTTTTACTTGAACATAAAATAACTTCCCCGAACAGGTCTCCTGCTTTCTTCTGCTTTCTTCTTAATTTTTCGAAAAGTTCATTTATCTTTTTCTTGCTATCTTCCTTTTGCATAAAATCATAGCCAATTCTTTGCATAATAATAAATATTTTAGAATTTTCTTCTAAAAGATTTATATAAAAGTCTACTATCATTTTTATCCGTTGTTTAACATTACTTGTTGTAGAAATTATTTCGCTAATCTTTTCAAAAATCTTTTTTACATTTAATTCCAGAAGTTGTGAAGCTAAATCTATTTTGGAAGGGAAATAATAATAGATAGTAGGTTTTTTTATTCCCGAAAGCTGAGCGATGTCATCCATCGTGGCTTCGTAAAAGCTCTTTTTAAAGAAGATATCCCGGGCAGCTTCTAAAATTTTTTCTTTTTTATTAATACTTTCCATTTCCATCAGAAAGACCACTCTCCCATCAGGTATAGACCCTCTGCACTTCCCATCTGTCCCAGTTTTGAAGTTTGGTCACCCAAAACAGAAACATAAGAAAGGGTAATTGAAAAATCATCAGTGAAATCATAACTAGAACCAATAGAATTTATCATACTTCCATCATGAAGACTGATTATGCCTAAATAGTTAGGAGTAAGCTTACTGTCTTCTAATTCCTTTCTGGCATTTAAAGAAATATAAGGGGAACATTGGTCTCCTTCTTCAAAGATAAAACCCCAGATAAAACCAACATTAAAATAGAGGTCAAAAGAAGTAGTATAATCAGCACCGATTGCTGCTTTTAAATAAGAGTCTTTTAGCATATCTTCACCCTGAACCTGCCAGGGCTGGGGGATTATATAAGCTAAATCACCTCTTAAAGTAGCTCCTTCAATACCGGGGAAATCTCCCTGGAATTCAAAGCCGAAAATACTTTTTTTAGGATATCCTAATCCCAAATCCAAAACCATTCCGGAAGCATTAGGAACTGGTTCCATAGTCTCAGGAGAACCATTAAAGTAATATCCATTATAGTAACTAATTGCTGCATCAAAAGAGGTAAAACTTCTTCCCAATTTTATTCCCCAAACCGGGTTTTCCGGAAAGGTATGAGTTATATTAACAGAATTTATTTCTATTCCTTGAGCCTGGAATTGAGGGGCAAACATAGAAAAGTAGATTTGCTCTTCGTATTTTTCCGGCATATAAGAAGGAACGAAAGAAGGCAGGACTATTGCTTGTAAATAAGTAATATCATTAAAATAATAAGTTGCATCAGCGGCTAATACTCCGTTTTTCTGGGTCATAGATGTAAAAGACATTCCAGGCGGCAGAGGATTAAAATTATCCAAAGGACTGAACATATCCGCCGATCCCCAGCTTATAATTAATCTGCCTGCTCTTAGGTCTAAATTAGGAATAAGGTCATAGGTGCCTATATAAAGTTCTTTGGGTATAATCATAAAAGGATTGGAAACATTTCTATCGCTATATTTAATTATTAAGTCTCCTTCCGCAAAAACTTCATCAGTAAAATTATGGACATAGTTAAGGTCTAAATTTAGAGTATTGCTTAGATTTTGTTCAGTAAAATTATATTGTCCGGAGTAAGTTAAATTTCCTGAAAAATCTCCGGCATAAGCAGAAGCTGAAAATATTAAAATTACAAATACTACCAAAAAAATATTTCTTTTCATAATTACATTTTTTCCTCCGTTTTTAATCGTATTGCGTATGGCGTATTACGTCAAGATTTAGTACAATTTCCACAAAACTGTCATTGCGAGCTCCGATTTATCGGAGCGTGGCAATCCCGTGATTAATGAGATTGCTTCCCCTGCTTTCGCTGAGGCAGGCTTATTTCACTCCTCGCAATGACAAAAATGTATTTTCTTATGTAGGGAGCGGATTCATCCGCCCCGGGCTATTTGGGTATTTTTTCTAGCGGGTTCGATGAATCGAACCCCTACCTCTGGCTCTTGGCTCCTGAATCCTATCCTATTTACTTATCACTTATTACGCATTACTTTATATTTTTTTACTATCCCTTACCCGCTCTACGCTATTTGGGCGTATGCAATACGCCCCTACTTATTACTTGTTACTGTATTTACTAAATACTATTCACTAACGACTAACGACTGTTTTTAAAGAGTCGGTTTCTTCAATGTCCTAATGCTAAAGAAACTGGATGATAATTCTATATCATATTCTATTTCTTTTATTACAATCTTAGTTTTTTGATTCTCCGCTATATCAGTAAATTCTATCTCCATAGGTATAACCTTACCATTATCATCAATTTTTATTTTATTAATAGTTAAAGTCTTGGTTAGTTCATCAACTTTTTCGTAAAATTCTACTTTTTTAGCATAAAATTTTTCTTTATCTACATGAAGAATAATTTTTTCGTAAGAGACATCTTCTTCAGTAGGTAAAACTTCTACAATATATTCGCTGTCTGTTTCTTCCAAAAGTTTTTTTTCATAATCTTTGTCTTTGTAATCCATACTCATATCTTCATAAGAAAGGCCTGTCCCCATAAATTCATCACTTTTCGAAGATCCGGCGATTCTTCTTGGTTTATTATAAGCAGGCATATATAGATATATTTTTTCTCCATCATTAATATTTAGAAGAGTCACCCCTTTTACCGATTTAGGAGAGAGAAATCTAACAAGGGTGCTGCTCTTTTCATCTTCTCCTTCTTGAGAGAACATTATCATATCTCTGATCTCTTCTTTTCCGTCCTCATCTATTAAAATCATTTCGGAAATAGTTTTTTGAGTGGTAAATTCCGGTGCTGTTTCCTCCATTTTATCCATGATTTCATCAATGGTTAGTGACTCTGCTCCTGCCCCAAGCAAAGTTATTCCGCTAAAAAAAAGAAAACAAACAGCAATAACTGTAATAAAATATTTTCTTATTTTCATTATTTTGACTCCTTTTTATTTTAAATCGACTTTATCTAATAATATTGGAAGAAGTAATAGAGTATATATAACACTTACCAGCATTACGCTACCAATTAATTGACCAAAAGCTGCCATCATCTTAATATTGGAAAGGCTGAGTACAAAAATTCCTGCAGCAATAGAAATGGAATTAAAGACGATTGCTCTTCCGGTTCCGGTTAGGGTTGTTTTTAGCGCATCTACTTTTTCTTTGCTTTTTAATTCATTTTTATAGCGGGATATAAAGTGAATGGTATAATCTATTCCTGCTCCTATAGAGATACTTGCTACCATCATAGTAGATATGTTTAAGGGTATATTAAAGACACCCATAGCACCACCCGTAGTAATGACGGTTAAAATAAGAGGAATGATAGAATATAATCCCACTTTAATAGATTTAAATTGAATGACCAACATAGCGAATACCATTAAGAATGCAAGAATAATACTCCTTATCTCTCCTCTGAATACACTACGGTTTATTCGATCGGTTATGACCGGGGTTCCGCTGAGCCGAAAAGAGAGTTCCGTAGATTTATGGTCATCAGGTATAAAAACAATCGTATCATTTAAATACCAGAAGATATCATTTTCTTCGTCGCTTAACTGGTCACCTAAAAAATTTTCTGCCATTATTTGTGCAACTTTTACTTTTTCTCTTTCCTGGGCCATATTGCGGGAAACTTCCAATACTTCCTGTAAATAGAGAGCATCATCTTCTGATAAATCTGCTTTGATTATCAGTTCATCTATAAAGAAATCTGCTGATTGGTTATTTTGGATATAAGATGTAAGTAAAGGAGAAACTTTTTCTTTGGTTAATCCTAAATCTTCGATTTCCAGAGAAGATAGTAATAAAATTTCATTAATAAATCCCTGGTCATCTCTTTCAAATTCATAATTGGGTTGAGCAACCAATATAATAAGTTCTTTCTTGAAACCGTCTATATTTTTTATCTCTATGCCTTTAGCCTGAAGAGAAGAAATAATTTCATCAGCCAGATAAGGATAATAACTTAAACGTTCTTCTTTTTCTAATTGTAGAAAATCTACTTGCTTTACTTTTTTAGGAATAGTTTCTATAAATTTCCTTATTTTTGCAATGGATAAATCTAAAGCATCAGAAGTCATTTCTTTAGTCCTGATGGATACCAACGTATCTTTATTTTGTTCTCCAACCATAGAAGTAACGTATTCATTGTTCTGGGCAAAAAACCAGAGATTATCAATCTTTTCCAAACTGGCAGGTATGATCTTTTTATTTTCCATTGCATCATTAAGATCAATTAAAAAATCGCTAATTGAAGACGGTTCTTTTAGTGAAGGGAGCCTTGTTGAATAATCTTCTATCTTTTTAATCTGTCTTAAAACATAAGGACTTTTTACGTTATCTGCTTCGGTATAGACATAAAGCGTATCTACTCCGCCAAATTTCTCTTTGAAATAATTCAAAGTTTTTACCACCTGGTTCTTTTCCCCCAATCTTGATTCTATGGAAGAATCAGGTATGACCTGAGTAGCAAAGCCGATTCCTCCCAAGACTACGACTAATACAATCACGATAACCATTTTCCTTTTTTCTGAAACCAAATAAAAAACGAGATTCAATAATTTACTAACTAAATCGTTAGAACTAGAAGAAAATTTTTTATGTATTTTGGGAGGAGGAAAAAGTTTATAAAAAGCACTTAGAAAAAAAGTTGCCAGTATAAAAGCAAAAAATATTCCCAGGGTAGAAAAAATACCAAATTCGGTAATGGGTCTTACGATGGCAGCAGAAAGAGACAAAAAACCGGCCATAGTCGTTAAAGCACTCATTAATATGGGTACAAAAGTATTCCGGAAAGCCATTTTGACTGCTTTAAGCGGTTCAAAGCGATATCTTTCTTCATAATAACGGCTTACAAAATGTATCCCATAAGCAGTTGCCAGAGAAATCATAATAACCGGTAGGATAGCAGCTACCATGGTCACATTTCTACCAGTGGAAGCGATTAATCCCAAAACCCAAACCGAAGACATAAAAGCGACGAAAAGGGGCAATATGACTCCCCGGATACTTCGAAAACAGAAGAAAAGGACGAAAAGCATGATAACGATGGCGACAATACTTAAGCTCATAGTACCCCGGGAACTTTCTGATATTTCTGCACTCATTAATGGCATACCGGAATAATATATTTTTGTAGCTTCTCCTTTTAAGGGGTCTATTATTTTTACTAAATCATTCTTTAGTTCACTTCCCGTAAAGCCTTTTTTTAATTCCATTATTAATAGAGTAACGTTTCCGTCTCCGGATATAAATTTACCTTTTACCATATTGTTTTTTAAAAGAGTTTCCTTAAGCTCTCTTGCTTCTTTATCGTTTTCCGGGAAGATTTCTACTAAATCTTTTACTTCCAAACCGAATTCTGTGCTTATTATTTCAGGCATATTTAAGAAAGAAGTTACAGATTTGATATAGGAAGTATCATTTAATTCATCTATGATATTTTTAACACATCTTAAATTTTCTACCCGGAAAAGGTCATCATATTCCAGAGAAATTACCGCTGTTTCTGATTGAGAGCCGCCAAATTTATCAACTATTTCACTATAAAATTCTATATCCGGGTCATCCTGGGGCATATATTTGGTAATATCATCTTCAATGGTTAACTTGTTTAATTGTGAACCTGCTAAAACAGTTAGAATAATGGTTATTATAAGTATTGGCCAGGCATATTTGGAAACAAAATAAGCGAGTTTTTTCATTTTTTATTTTTCATCCTCTCAATTTTTTAGACTAAAATTTATTATAACTGACTGGTCAGTCGAAAGTCAAGGAAAAACCATAATTTAAAATTCAAAATATTTTCTTATAATATTTCGTTCTTTGTAGGGGTCGGATTTATCCGACCCGGGTTTTTTAATAGACAGGCGAGACGTCTGTCCTACGATTAGCGGGTTCGATGAATCGAACCCCTACTTCTGGCTCCTTTATTTTATTTGAATATTTATTTGCGGTCTTATATAATTAGTTTATCAAATAAAGAAGGAGGAAAAATTATGAAGAACAAGAAGGTTTTGAAATTTCTAAATTACCTGATTTTGGCTGCTTTATTTATTTTAGTGCTAACTTTTTCATCACTTGCTGAAACTGCTCCTAATGGAATTATAGGATTTTTAACTGATTGGGGAGAGACAGATTACTTTGTCGGTGCTTGTAAAGGAGTAATGCTCACCGTAGAACCTGATTTAAAACTGATAGATATCTCTCATGGTGTAACTCCTTTTGATATTCAAGAAGGCGCAAACACACTTCTCTATGCTGCTCGAGAGTTTCCGGAAGGTACTGTATTTCTGGCAATTGTAGATCCGGGAGTGGGTACAGAAAGAAAACCTCTTTTAGTTGTAACCCAAAATGATAAATATTTTATTGCACCGGATAATGGAATATTAACCCTGGTAATAAATGAGATGGGAATAAAAAAGGTTTATGAACTTAAGAATAATAAATATTTCAGACCCGGAAAAATTTCTAAAGACTTTCACGGAAGAGATATCTTTTCTCCTGTGGCTGCTCATATAGCTTCGGGGGATTCAGTTTCTGAAGTGGGTCCGGAGCTTGATCCGAAAGATCTGGTAATGTTACCTATTAAGAAATCCAAGGTTGAAAATAAGACAGCAATCGGTTATGTAGTTTATATCAATCAATATGGGAATATAATAGTGAATATTACTCAGGATGACTTTGATGCACTGGGTATCAAACTTGGAGATGATGTCAATGTGAAAATAGGTGACAAGACTCAAAAGATTAAAGTCGGAACAACTTATGGAGATGTCCCCGAAGGGGATTGGGTATGCTTTATTGCCTGTAACGAAGTTCTCGAAATTGCTATCAATTGGGGGAATGCTAATGAATTTTTCCAAACCGAACTGAATAGTATTGTAGAACTTAAAAAGTAAATTAACAAATAGAAATTAGTTTTTAAAATTGGGCAGGAATATTAGTTATTTTCGAGTAATTATCTTTCTGCCCATTTCTATCATTGCGGAGTAGGGGTCGGATTTATCCGACCCGGGTTTTTTAATAGACAGGCGAGACGCCTGTCCTACGATTGGCGGGTTCGATGAATCGAATCCTTACTTTTGACTTCTATTTTTCCCTACGCAATACGCAATACGATATACGATATACGAATATAAAGCTTGACAAGAAGGGATATTAGAATTTATAATTAAAAAAACAAAAAATATATAGTTAAATATTTAGGGGCTAGTAGGTAACGGTCATTCCCAGAGAGCTGATGGCTGGTGAAAATCAGCAAGTGACTTTATCGAATTCCACCCCGGATAATTTCTGGTGAAAATAAGTATCCAGAAACGCACTTAGTGTGTTAAAAAATGCCCAATGAAGAATAGGATATTCCTATTGAAATAGGGTGGCACCACGTGAGCAAACTCTCGTCCCTAGTAGTAGATGTTACTACCTGACGAGAGTTTTTTGTTTAAATGAAAACATCAATATCTTAAATAAACATAAAGAATGATAAATTGTCATTGCGAGCAAAGCGAAGCAATCCCAGATGATAGAGTAAAACTTAAAATTTAAAAAGGCAATGAACATCTATGAAAGAATTTGAAATATTAGAACATACTGCTGATATCGGAATAGCAGCCTATGGTAAAACCAAAAGAGAAGTTTTTATCAATGCTGCCAAAGGAATGTTTGAAATTATTGCCGGAGGAAACAAAACCCTTAAAGAAAACTTTTATGATAAAATAAAGCTGGAAGCTGACAATCTGGAAGGCTTACTCTTCGCCTGGCTTAATGAACTTTTATATATCAGTGAAACAAAATTAGTTATTTTAAGTAAATTTAAAATAAAGGAATTATCTGATTTTCAGATTAAAGCGGAAGTTGAGGGGATGAAAATCAATCCTCCTTCCGTTACAATAGAAAAAGAGATAAAAGCCGCAACTTACCACCATTTGGAAATTAAAAAAGATGAAGAAAGCGAACTCTGGAGAGCTCAAATAATTTTCGATATTTGATTGTCCGGTCTATATTGTCATTCCCGTGTAAGGGGAATCTATTAAAGCGGAATTCTGTTATCTATAATTTATAATATCAATCTGTGTAATTATCCCTATAAAGGAGTGAATCAAAATGAAACAATCATGGGAAGGACCTTTAAACAAAATAAATGATTATCGTTGGGAGATTCCCAAGACTTATAATTCCGGGATGAGAGTTCCCGGCCTGATTTATGCCTCTTCGAATTTATTGGAAAAAATACGCCAGGACCAGGCTCCGGAACAAGTAGTCAATGTGGCTTTTCTTCCAGGAATTGTAGGCCGTTCATTAGCTATGCCTGATATCCACTGGGGGTACGGCTTTGCGATCGGCGGAGTAGCGGCGACCTCTTTGGAAAATGGAGTTATCTCTCCCGGAGGAGTGGGCTTCGATATAAATTGCCTTTCTCCAGATGCATTAATTTTACATCCTTTTGGTTATACCTTAAAAATTAGAGAATTTGAAAAAATATGGTTAGAAGAAAAAATAAGCTGTTTTAATTTTGAGAAAGAAGATTTAGCCAATAGTAAAATTGTTAATTTTTTTAAAAAAATTCCTGATAATGAAGTCTATAAAATAACAACCAAAACTGGTAAAACGATTATTGCAACCAAAGACCATCCTTTTTATACCAAAGATGGAATGATTCCTTTGGGGAATTTGGAGACAGGAGATGAAGTGGCTATTTATCCTTTTGAAGGTGCTCCTTATGAAGAACCAAGCAATAAAATTATCCTTGATGAAGAGAAGGTAAAAGAATTACTTCTAAAATTGGGAAAGGGAAATAATGGGAATGGATTAAATCAAATTATATCTCATTTAAAGAAGAGAGGATTACTGCCTTTAAGATATAATTCTCCGCAATTGCCTTATATCTTAAAAATAATGGGATATGTATTTGGAGATGGTAATATTCATTTTGCTAAAGAGAAAGGGAAAGGGGTGACTAGCTTTTATGGCAAACCTGAAGACCTTGAAGAGATAAGAAGAGATATTGCTTGTATTGGATATAATTGTTCCCGGGTTTACCATAGAAAAAGAGACCATAAAATAGATACTCTTTATGGAAAATGTGAATTTTCTAACATAGAAACATTTTGTAAGGTTGTTTCAAGTAGTTTTGCAATCCTTTTAGTTGGTTTAGGAACTCCTTTGGGGAAGAAAACTAATCAAGATTACTACCTTCCTCAGTGGATTATTAAGACCTCGCTTTGGCAAAAAAGGCTTTTTTTGGCAGCATTTTTTGGAGCAGAACTGTCTACCCCTAAAACGATGTTAAACCATAACTATACTTTTTATTGTCCAATGATTTCCATGAATAAACAAGAAGGTTTTATTGAAAGTGGGAGAAGATTCTTAGAAGAAATTTCTGATTTATTAGCTGAATTTGGCGTTAAAACTCAAAAGATAAGTCAGAGAGTTGAATATGTAAATAAAAGAGGGGATATATCCCACCGTCTCCGATTAATCTTATCTGGTCAGAATCAGGACTTAATTAACCTTTATAGTAAAATTGGTTTTGAATATAATAAAAAGCGAAGTTTTATTGCCAATACCACAGTACACTATTTAAAAGCTAAACAATTAATTATTGAAAAAAGGAATGGAATTGCGATTCAGGCTAAAGAATTAAAAACAAAAGAGGGAATAGGGGCGAAAGCTATTTATAAACATATTGATTCGTCTTACGCTAATCTTCGTTTCATTCAACGTTCAATTTATGAAGGAAGAAAAACTTCTCCTCGAATTAGTTTTAACTCCCTTTCTTTTAAAGATTTTACAAAGATAAAAACTGAAGGATTAGGTTGTTCTGGAATGTTATGGGATGAAATTATCAGCAAACAGAGAGTAGATTTCAATGATTATGTCTATGATTTTACCGTGAAACACCCTCATCATAATTTCATTGCCAATAATTTTGTAGTTTCAAACTGTGGAATCAGATTAATAAGGACCAATTTAACTCAAAAAGAAATAAAGCCGAAAACTGAATTATTAGTAAATGAATTATTCAGGGCTATTCCCTCTGGAGTAGGCTCAAAAGGAAAAATAAAAATAAGTTATAATGAAATGAGAGATGTTTTAAGAAAAGGTTCTAAATGGGCTGTAGAGAGAGGTTTTGGCTGGGAAGAAGATATCTTGTTTACCGAAGAAGAAGGGTGTATGAAAGATGCCAATCCTGATCTGGTCAGTAAACATGCTATGGAAAGAGGAAAACCTCAATTAGGCACCCTCGGCTCCGGTAATCATTTTTTAGAGATTCAGGTAATTGATAAAGTATATGATCCTGAAACAGCCCGGGAATTAGGATTAGAAGAGGGTCAAATTACAGTAATGATTCATACTGGTTCACGAGGATTTGGACACCAAGTATGTACGGATTATCTGGTAACTATGCAAAAAGCGGTGAAAAAATACGGTATCCAACTTCCGGATAGGCAATTAGCTTGTGCTCCTATAAATTCACCGGAAGGGAAAAATTATTATGCAGCTATGGCCTGTGCGGCGAATTATGCCTGGGCGAATCGCCAGTGTATAATGCACTGGACTCGTGAAGTTTTTGCTAAGGTTTTTCGAAGCACTCCGGAAGAATTAGGATTAAAACTAATCTATGATGTAGCCCATAATATTGCCAAGATAGAAGAACATAATTTTAATGGTAAAAAAATAAAATTATGTGTTCATAGAAAAGGAGCTACCCGGGCCTTCCCCCCATTGCATCCAGATATTCCGAAGAAATACAAGAAGATAGGGCAGCCAGTTTTAATTCCCGGAGATATGGGTAGATGTTCTTATTGTTTAGTAGGCACCCAGAAAGCGATGGAAGAGACTTTTGGCTCAACCTGTCATGGAGCGGGAAGGGTGATGAGTAGAACTTCTGCCAAAAAACAGGCCAGGAGTAGAGACATTCAACAAGAATTAAGAGAAAAGGGAATAATTGTAAAAGCAGAAAGCCGGGGGACTCTGGCTGAAGAGATGTCCGAGGCTTATAAAGATGTGAGTGAAGTAGTTGAAGTAATGCATCAGACTGGTATATCTAAAAAAGTAGTACGGATGCGACCATTGGGAGTTATAAAGGGATAAATGATTAGTTAGCTTGCTAACTAATCAGTAATGAGTAATAAGTAAACAGTAATAAGTAGTAAATGAACGGTCAAGAATAAGAAACAGGGACTGAGTAGCAATGAGCAAAGAAATAAAGAATCATAAAGATTTAGAAGTTTGGAAAAAAAGTATGGATTTGGTCAGTAATATTTATAAAATTACTGAGTCTTTTCCAAACAAAGAACTTTATGGTTTAACAAATCAAATAAGAAGAGCAGCGGTTTCTGTTCCTTCAAATATTGCTGAAGGTGCTGCAAGAAGCTCTAAAAAAGAATTTATTCAATTTTTATATATAGCCTTAGGATCATTATCTGAACTCGAGACCCAAATTATTATTGCAAGCAGGTTAGAATATTTAAATAATTTAGATACTTTATCAGATGACCTTAAATTTGTACAAAAATTGATAAATGGATTAATATATTATTTAAAAAAATAATCTCAAATACAATTTTTCTTATTTCTTATTATTTTTTACTAATTACTTATTACTCATTACTATATTTAAAGAGAGGGAGGAAGAAATGTTAGATATAAAACTTATACGTTCTAATCCGGAGAAAGTAAAAGAGGCCTTAGAAAAAAGAAAAGAGAAAATTAATCTTGATGAAATATTAGAACCTGACCAAAAAAGAAGAGAATTATTATTAGAAGCAGGTGCCTTAAAAGAAAAAAGAAATACAGTGAGTGAAGAAATCGGAAAATTAAAAAGAGAAAAGAAAGATGCCCAGGAAAAGATTTTAGCCATGAGAGAAGTATCGACAAAGATTAAAGAATTAGACACTAAGATAAAAGAAATTGAAGAAGAGACAGCTAAAATATTATTAGAAATTCCCAATATTCCCCACGAAAGCGTGCCGGTTGGAGAAGACGAGAAGGATAATGCAGAAATAAGAAAATGGGGAGAACCGCGTAAATTCAATTTCACCCCCTTGCCTCATTGGGATATTGGGGAAGCCCTGAATATACTCGATTTTGAACGAGGAGCAAAACTGGCCTCTGCTCGATTCACCGTCTTGAAAGGGATGGGCGCTAAGTTGGAAAGAGCTCTAATTAATTTTATGCTCGACCTCCATACTAATGAACATGGATACAAAGAGATATTCCCTCCTTTTTTAGTAAACTCTGAGACGATGACCGGTACCGGGCAGCTGCCCAAATTTGAAAATGATTTATTTAAATGTGGAAATGGTCTCTATCTGGTGCCAACTGCTGAAGTACCCTTAACCAATCTTCATCGACAAGAGATTTTAAACGAAGATGATTTACCTCTTTATTATACTGCTTATACTGCCTGTTTTCGTAAAGAAGCCGGTTCTTATGGAAAGGACGTAAGGGGTTTAATCAGACAGCACCAATTTAATAAAGTAGAAATGGTAAAGTTCTGCCGGCCAGAGGATTCTTATCAGGAACTGGAAACCTTAACTCAGAATGCTGAGGAAGTTTTAAAAAGATTAGAAATACCCTATCGGGTAATTGTTCTTTGCACCGGGGATATGGGATTTTCAGCTGCCAAGACCTATGATGTTGAAGTATGGCTGCCAGCCCAGAAGAAATATAGAGAGATATCGTCCTGCAGCAATTGTGAAGATTTTCAAGCCAGAAGAGCAATGATAAGATATCGTTCAAAAGAAAAAGAAAAAGTAAATTTTGTCCATACCTTAAATGGTTCCGGTTTGGCCGTGGGAAGAACTTTGGTTGCCATATTAGAAAATTATCAGCAGAAGGACGGAAGTGTAATCATCCCCGATGTCCTTCGCCCATATATGGGAGGGCTTGAGAAGATAATTTGATGAACCAATTGGCCAATTCACCTATTTACCAATTTACTAATTAAATTAGTTTATAATGAATGATTAATTAGTCGTTCGTAGGGGTAGACCTTGTGTCTACCCTCTGTAGGACAGGCGTCTCGCCTGTCTATGTAAATGTAGGGGCTTGATTCATCAAGCCCGCTAATCGAATCGCAGGACAGGCGGCCCTGCTAATTTTTACTTGACCAATTAGGTAGTGAGATGTTATTCTTTATAAGTAAAAAATAGATAAATAATGGAGGGGTGGCAGAGCGGCCGAATGCACCGGTCTTGAAAACCGGCGATACGAAAGTATCCGTGGGTTCAAATCCCACCCCCTCCGCCAGATATTAATTACCGTAGAAGCACGACGTGCCATGCCGTAAAAAAAAATTTAAAAAAAATTTGACATTAATTTTAAATGTGATATAATTTTTTCTGTTTAAAAGCTATAGAACAGAAAACAGCAAACAACAAAACAGATAGCTTTTTAATTTTAATACCTCCTAAACTCGCCTTGCTTCAAGTAAGGCGAGTTTTTTATTATGTAAACCTACCAGAGGACGGTTCTCTTTTTTCATTTCTTCCAATTATTTCCTCAATTCTTGCCATACAGCAGTCATAATAGTATGATACAATTATAAAAACTTATCCATTTCTTTAATCGGAGGTAAAAAAAGATGAACAAAATTGAAAGATTGATGAATACTATTATCATATTAAAGGCTCAGCCAGGTATTCCGGTAGAAAGCTTAGCCCGGATACTTAATATCTCTTGCCGTACCACCTATCGGGACTTTAATACCTTGGCCCTTGCCGGTTTACCGGTACACTCCTCCACCGGACCTCGCGGCGGCTATTATATCGATGAACACTACTTCCTTCCCCCTTTAAGATTTACCGGTGAAGAGGCTGCTTCCTTGTTCCTGGCTGGAAACTTTCTCCTTCAGCAGAAAGGATTTCCCTACCAGAAAAATATGCACCTGGCTCTACTTAAAATCGAAAACCTCCTGGAGAAAGACAACAAAAAATACATCCGTGAAGTAAAAGATTCTATTTCTTTTAATATCCAGAAACTAAAAGACTATGAAGACTACAGTGAAACCTTCGCTCTGTTAAATGAAGCCATCCTCAACAAAAAACAAGTTCACCTTAAATACTACACCATCAGTCGGGATGAAATAACTGCCCGTACCGTAAACCCCTGCCATCTTATGTTCCGCAAGGGGGCCTGGTATCTTATCGCCTACTGCCACTGGCGCAAAAAGACCAAGATATTCAGAATAGATCGAATTAAAGAGCTTCATCTTACCGAAGATACCTTTACCGTCTCTTCCAAATTTTCACTTTCTGATTATATGGGTAAAAGCTGGCAGATAGTAAGAGGAGAAGACCAGAAGATTAGAGTAAAAATATTTCCTCCTGTCTCCCGTTGGGCCAAAGAAGAGCTAAGGCATCCTACTCAGAAAATAAGAAAACAATCCGATGGCTCTATTATCTTTTCTGCTGAAGTGAGCGGTATATCCGAAGTTAAGAAATGGATTCTGGGGATGGGTAGCTATGCTGAAGTTCTTGCCCCCAAAAGCCTTCGCCGGGAAATAGAAGAAGAGATTTCAGGGATGAAAAAAAGATATAACCAAAAATAATAATTTACTGCTAACATATTGTATTTAGAAAAAAGGGGGACATTCTTCTTTTATATTCCCGCATTTAATGCATGGTGAAAAGTAAAGTGTGTCCCCCTTGTGATACTAACGACTAATTTATCCGCAGGAGGATTTTATTATTATGCAATCACAAGTCTATCCCTGGAGAAGATACTGGGCAAGAATATTTGACATTACCTTTATAATGCCCGTCTACATATTTATAATCGCCCTATTTTCTCCCGGGCTCAATTACACAATAACACGAATGGACAATTTTATCGGCGGTATACTACTCTTACTATTTTATCTAATATTTTTCGAGCCGATGATGCTCTCCTCATTCGGCACTACCCCCGGAAAGGCCTTACTGGGAATAAAGATACGCGCTCTATCCGGAAAAAAGATTTCCTATACCACAGGAATGAAAAGAGGATTCCTTCTCTGGTTAAATGGTATGGGGATGGGGATTCCTTTTATCGCGCTTTTCACTATGATATTCGCCTACAACAAATTAAAGAGAAACGGAATAACCA
>Ga0307428_1000204_pt1 | contig 46655 bp, 41 predicted proteins | sample SalMarWE160240MG_FD_202161 | JGI IMG/M metagenome (GOLD analysis project Ga0307428, IMG submission 202161) | Salt marsh sediment microbial communities from the Plum Island Ecosystem LTER, Massachusetts, United States - WE1603-240 | ecosystem: Environmental > Aquatic > Marine > Intertidal zone >...
ATAAAGAGATAAGAAAGACCGGAGAGTTTAAACTCCTTAGCCGGATGTTAAAGGAACAGAAAAGGTCATCTAAACATATATCTCCCGAGTCTTTACAAAACCCTACTGATCCGGATGCTACCTACCGCAGGAAGGGGAAGAAGAAACACATCGGTTATACGGCAAATATTGTAGAGAAGTTTGATGATAAGAATCGGATAATAGAAGGTTATGACTTACAAAAAAAATACCTACAGTGACCAGAAATTCGCTGAGGATACCATTTCCAAATTAGATGAAGGTACTACCGCTCTTACAGATGGTGCCTATTTCTCTGAAGAGATAAACAACAAGGCCAAAGCCAAAGGTATAAAGGTGGTTCCTACTAACCTGGTAGGAGGAGGTAAAAATAATAATGCTGATAAATTTGAGATAGAGGAGAAAGAACATCTGGTAAAGAAATGCCCCTCTGGTCATAAGCCGATAACCAGTAAGTTTAAAGAAGGATCCTATAGAGCACATTTTAATAAGAAACACTGTAGCAATTGTCCCTTCCGGAAAGATTGTCCGGTCATAGAACAGAAGAAGAGTTACCTCTTTAAAGTATCAGAGAAAACCTTACACCGCTGTCAGCTTATCACTAGAATGGGAACCTCCGAGTACCAGGAGTTAGCCAGAAAAAGAGCCGGGATTGAGGGTATCCCCTCCATACTTCGCAGGAGGTACAAGATAGATCATCTGCCGGTAAGGGGAGAAGTACGTTCAAAGGTGTATTTAGGGTTTAAGATATCGGCCATAAACTGTAAGAGATTGATAAAAGGGTTGATGGATAGACCTATACCCGAGCTTTCTACTCTTCTATATAACCATTTATTTTCGTTATTCAGTTTTCAAAGGACATATAGAGTTAAATTTGCTGCTTAAGTAAAATATGTTGTATTAAATAGTTAGTTTTTGGGATGTAACCACAATATTTAATTTAGAAAATATTCTTGATATAGCTACTTATGAAAATCCAAGACAATTTCCTTCAGGAGTAGAATGGGTATTGGTTAATGGTAAAGTCGTAGTAGAAAAAGGTCGGCATACTGGAGCGCGACCAGGTAAAGTCATTAAAAGTCGATAAAAAAGATTGGATTGTAATTTAATCTATAAAAGAAGGTGAAAAAAATATGATTGTTCCCAAAATTACACTTAAAAAAATAAAAGAAGCTCGAGAAAGAATTAGAGGATCAATAAATAAAACTCCTTGCATATATTCTCTCCCTTTAAGTAGGATTACTAAAAAAGAAGTATTCTTAAAATTAGAAAATCTACAGGTTACTCAAGCATTTAAAGCTCGCGGAAATGCTAATAAAATTGCTCTATTAAGTGCAAAAGAAAAAAATAGAGGTGTTATTACTGCTTCATCAGGTAATCATGGTCAAGGACTTTCTTTGGCTGCTTTACGTGCTGGTATAAAAGCAGTAATAGTTTTACCCGAAGTTGCTCCTAAAAATAAAATAGAGAAAATTAAAGAGAATAAAGCTGAAGTCATTATCAAAGGAAAAACTTATGATGATGCCTGTAGTTATGCTCATTCTCTATCCAAGAAAATGGATTTCCCTTTTTTAGTAGCTTTCATATAAAAGTGAATCATGTTACCTGTGGTGAAAATTAATGGTTGGCTTCTTGATATATAGTAATGTTTTAGAGTAAATTAATCCCAAGAATTAAGGTAGTGAGTAGAATGAAAAGGTTTTTAGAAGGCCCTGATAGAAAAGTTGGTTTGATATTATTGTTTCTTGGTCTAATTTTGTGGTTTTTTATAATACCGACACAAGTATTGGGTCAAGAACAATCATTTTTTCCAAAACTTTTAACTGCTTGGTTGATAGGTCTTAGCGTTATTCTTATAGTTAAAGGTTATTTTAAAAAACATAAGGTGAAACAGAATGTATCTAAGTTACAAAATTATCGAAGCGAACATATACGTATAATTATTGTGATAATTATATTAATAATGTACGTTTTTTTAATTGATCTCCTAGGTTATTTTATAACTACTATATTAGTCTTATTATTACTTATGTTCCATTTGGGAGTGCGAAATTGGAAAGTGCTTTTTTTAGTGGTGATTATTACTGTTATAGGTTTTTACTATTTTTTCGAGGTAGCAATGAAATTACAATTTCCAAGAGGAATTATCTTTTAAACTAGCGAGAATTCCCCATCAGTTAAAGTGGGGATGAGAGCAAACTCTTGATAAGTCGGGAGAGATGATAGTCTGTCGAGGTGAGTATCACGCTTGTAAAGGCTTGGGAGTTTAGTGCGCCCGGCATGAGTAATAACTTGGCAGTGAAAGTCTGCTATGGGGTTGGCAGTAGCAACCATTAGCCCAAGACAAGGGTGTCCATCGCAAGGTGGAATCTGAAGGGAGTCGGCGGCAAAACCCCGACCTGAGGAACATGAATTACATATTAGGCCATATCATCTGAATGAGTTTGCTAGTCCAAACAAAATCCGATACTGCCAAAAGATGATGTGGTAGATGTAGTAGGTAGATGGGTTGAAGGCGATTACTCTTACCCGGAGAGGTTTGACCTAGCATGGTCAGAAGTCAGCAGAGGCCATATTAGTTGGTTAATGCCAGTGAAGAGCTGAACATGAAGTGAGGGATTAACATGGCAAGTTCGAGAAACATATTAGGAAGGCAGAAAACTCTACCAAGAGTCTACCCTGAAAAGAAAGCGGTGCAGCTGCCGACTAATCAGGGAGGACTTAAGTATGTATCCGGTACAAACCAAAGATTAATTCCGCGGAGAAATTCGTAGTGCTTTGTGAACCACCGTATACCGAACGGTACGTACGGTGGCGTGAGGGGACGGTAGATAAATTAATTGTCTACCTCCTACTCGATTACAAATTCAAATGGAGGCTATGTTAATGTTAGAAAGCTTTTTGTTAGGTCTAAATATGGTTTTTACATTTAAAAATATACTTGCAATTATTTTCGGCGTAACTTTAGGAATGCCTCTGGGAGCTATTCCTGGTCTCAGTGGAATAATGGCTATATCTTTGATGCTTCCCTTAACCTTTTATATGAATCCAATAACAGCAATTGCTATGTTAATGGCAATTTCTAAAGCAAGTATTTATGGAGGTTCCATTTCTGCTATATTGATTAATATACCAGGTATCCCTGCATCCGCTGCTACATGCCTTGATGGCTATGAGCTAACAAAGCAAGGAAAGAGTGGTAAGGCTTTAAAAATGGCACTTTATGCATCTGTTCTTGGTGATATTTCTAGTGATTTAGTTTTATTATTTGTGGCAGGACCAATAGCTTATATGGCGTTAAAGTTTGGACCACCAGAATTTACTATGGTAATTCTTTTTTCATTAGCAGTTATAGGCATGGTTGAGAGTGAGTCAGCATTAAAAGGTATTATTTCAGCAGTGATGGGGCTACTTCTTGCTACAGTTGGAATGGATCCACTGTATTCCTCTCGCCGCTTTACTTTTGGTTTGCTCAATCTGGATTCCGGTATTCAACTTCTTCCTATGTTAGTTGGTCTGCTTGCACTGTCGGAAATTTTTATACAACTAGAAGGAAAATTAAAACTGTCGACAAAAAGTTATTTGGGCCAATCTGTTAATGTTAAAGATAATTACGTCAGCTTGGCTGAGCTGATGAGCTGTGGAAAGACAATTTTTCGTTCAACGGTAATAGGTACGATACTAGGAAGTCTCCCAGGCATTGGAGCTACCCCTGCAGCTTTTGTGGGTTATGCTGAGGCTAAAAGAAATTCTAAGCACCCTAAAGAGTTCGGAAGAGGTTCTTTAGAAGGTGTAGCGGCTGCTGAGGCGGCGAATAATGCAACAACTGGGGCAAACCTGATTCCATTAATTACATTAGGCATACCGGGGAATGCAACTGCAGCCATTGTATTGGGAGCATTTATGATACATGGGCTAGTTCCGGGTCCATTTCTTATGAGAGATAATGCTCCTTCGCTTTACGCATTATTTATTACATTAGTCATAAGTAATTTATTTGTATTTGTCATAGGCTCCTTCTTTTTGAAACTCGTTCAACATGTGCATCAAATATCTAAACAGATCCTCTTGCCACTAATATTAATATTCTGTTTTTCTGGTTCTTACGCCTTCAATGGGAGTATGTTTGATGTTAAGGTGATGCTTATGTTTGGCTTATTTGGTTACATTATGAAGAAATATGGGTTTTCTAACGCCACAATGCTTATATCCTTTATTTTAGGAGGAATGTTTGAGTATAGATTAAGACAATCATTAATCATCTCTGAAGGAAGCGTTTTAATTTTTCTTACTCGTCCTATTTCAGTTATATTTTTACTATTAACTATATTTTTCATATTAACATTGGTTTTCTTTAGGAAGCCAATAAATAAAATAAAGTGAATAAATAAAACACTTAGAAATAATGTCTAGGAATGCTTTAATCCACAATTTCTTTAAAATAAAATATGATATCTTGATATCAAACTGAAACAATAGAATGAAGGTGAAATCTAAAAACTAGGTTGATGGAGATAGAAATTGGTAAGCATTTCAGAGTTTTGCAAAATACATAAAAACAAGGTCGAAGAAGGAGGTGAAGAAGTATGTAAACTGTTGGAGTGAGATAAAAGAAAGCTCTGGTTTGGAGAAAAAGGTATAAAAATTAGCTTTCTTTGAGGGTTTTTGTATAAAATGAGAATGTAAAAAGTAAAAATGGAGGATTAAAAAATGAAAAAAAGAGTGATGTTTTTCATAGTTATGGTAATTTTTTGTATACTTGGGAATCTGGTAGCGGGAGCAGAGGATTATCCTAGTAAACCAATAACATTTATCATACCGCATTCAACAGGTGGTATGGGTGATGTAACAGGGCGCTTATTATCTAAGCCATTGGGAGACTATCTGGGCCAACCAATAATTATTAAAAATATACCAGGTGCTGGTGGAGCAGTTGGGCTCTCTGCTATAGCTAAAGCAAAACCTGACGGCTATACCATAGGAAATGCAACGGCAGCCGCAATAGTTGTTAGCCCCCAAGTGAGAGAAGTTCCCTACGATCTAGAAAGTTTTGTTTATTTAGGCGGCTATGCTAAACAGGGAATTGTATTGTGTAGCAGTTTAGATGCACCCTGGGACACTTTTGAAGAACTTATTGAGTATGCCAAACAGAATCCTAATCTTGTAATAGTAGGCGAAACGGGTAATGAATGGACTAATCTGATACTGAATGGAATAGCGGCAGAGGAAGGTATAACATGGAGGATTCTTCCCTTCAAAGGAGGAGGTGAAGGAGGCGCAGCTATTCTTGGAGGTCATATTGATCTTCTGGTAACAGGTACCGGCACTCCAGCAGATCTTGCTGCAAGGGCTGGAAAATTAAAAATACTGCTAATAATGAGCAAAGGTCACCTTGATGATCTTCCCGATATAGAAAACCTTCAAGACAAGGGATACAATTTTTATAATTTGTTAAGTCGTCATATGCTCGCCCCTGCTGGTTTACCAGATTCTATTAGGCAAAAACTAGAGGATGCTATTAGAATAGCTACAGAAGACCCTGGGTTTATAGATTCTATAAATAAGCTCAACGCGACGGCTAAATTCTATAGTGGGTCGGAAGATTTTGAACAGCTCCAAGTTAGTTATATGATAGTTAAAAAACTTAAAAAAGGAGCTGATATTACCGAGAAATAGCTGATTTAGTAGAGGTAAACTTAAATGAGTTTCTGACTAGACGAGACACTTTCCTCTTGAAAGAGGAAAGTGTCTCGCAAGACGTTAGAAAAAAGCTAAGCAAACTAATTCTTTTATTGACCCGAAGGGCAGAATACCACGGGCTTGCCCGTGGGGTTTCCATATTAATAACAGAAGGCTTCACGAAATTAAAAGAATAGATTTTTGCCCTCTACCCCTCTAAAAAGAGGAGAAAAAAGGTAAAAAATCTAAAAAATGCTTTTTAAAACCCGCTATCTACAAGGGTTTTAGAGCTGGAGGCAGATCAAAAATAGGCGTCCCTGGAAAGCGTTGGTAGATAAGGGTTTTCAAATTTTCTGAAAGATACCTAATAAAATAAAAGGAGGGTATATTAATGCCTTTTACACGAACAACTTCTGAATGTATAACTATTCATGAGTCATCAAAGATATGTGGTGGTTATATCTTATTTGCCCCAATGTGGCAAAAAGATGTTTTTTTAATGGATATGCAAGGTCATATCATCAATCGATGGGAGATGCCCTATGTACCAGCTTGTCATGCAGTACTCCTGCCGAATGGTAACCTTCTTTATCAGGGCAGAGTCATACCAGAACCACTTCCTGAATTCGGGGGTTGCGGAGGAAAGTTACTAGAGGTAGACTGGAATGGTAATCTAATATGGGAATACGAAGATGCTTATGTTCATCACGACTTTCACCGCATGGATAACGGAAATACTATGATTAATAGGTATGTGCCTATACCTGACAATATCACTGCCAAGATTAAAGGTGGTATTCCCGGGACTGAATGGAAAGGTGCCATATGGAGTACTTCGTTTCGGGAGATTACCTCGACGGGAAAAATAGTTTGGGAATGGATGGGATATGAGCACATGAACCCGAAGATAGATATTCTCTGCCCTATCTGCTCTCGTTGGGTTTGGGGCTATATAAACTCTTTGGAGGTTCTTGCCGACGGAAACATTCTAGCTAGCTTCCGCAATATCAATACCATTGCTATTATCGACAAGGGTACGGGGGAGCTCAAATGGCGATGGGGTCCTGGAAATCTGGCACACCAGCACAATGCCAGCATGCTAGATAATGGTAATGTCTTAGTATTCGATAATGGAGTGCATCGCCAATTAAGAATGGGTTCAAGTTATTCCCGAGTTTTAGAGATCAACCCAAAAACTAATAAGATTGAGTGGGAATACAAGGACAAAAATCCGACCAAATTCTATACCCCTATGTGCTCCAGTAGTCAGCGATTGCCAAATGGCAATACCTTAATTTGTGAGTCAACAAAAGGACGAATCTTCGAGGTAACTGGTGATGGAGAGATAGTTTGGGAGTTTATTAGCCCTTTCTATCAATACGGTTCTATACTCTATGGATGGACCAACAGCATCTTCCAGGCTCACCATTATGGGTCCAATTATGAGGGTCTGAAAGGGCGACGTCTGGATACCAATAGGTTTGAGTGGGTATTGCAAGAAAAAGACAAACTTAGAATTGAAGAGGAGAAAAAGGCTGTACGAGATCGTCTTGTTCATCTTGGCTATTGAGCCAAAGCTGTATAACAAATTAGGCATTGTCTTTACTAAGTGTGTACTCTTTAGTGATTAGATGACAAGTTCACAGATATCGTAGACCTCTTACTCTAAAATGTTCTATACTGACCTTAAAAAAAGAGGTCAGTATAGAACGAGAAAGAACTAATAGAAAAAGCTATAAAAAGATACGAAAATGGCGAATTTGCCAAAGATATTTATATAAACCTTGGTAAAAGTAAGGATTTTAAAAAGAAATATTGAACGGATTATTATAAATTAAAGGATAATTTACAAGTTTTTAGGCATTTTCTATTTATTCTATAATTTTAAAAAGGAGTTTTATAGATGAAAAATGTCATTTTGCTAACTGTAGATGCTTTAAGAAAAGATGTTTTAGGATGTTATGGGAATAAAGAAGGACTAACCTCTTTTATAGATTCTTTGCAGAATAAATCTATTAAATTTACCAATGCCCAATCTACCGGTCCTTATACTCAAGCTTCCTTTCCTGGTATTCTTACATCTTCTTACTATCTGGAATATGGTAGACAGAAAAAGTGCTCACCAAGAAGAACTCTCATTTCAGAAGTCCTAAAAAAATCCAGAATCACTACCGCCGCTTTTCATTCTAATCCCTATCTTTCTAATTATTTTGGTTGGAATAGAGGATGGGATTTTTTTTATGATTCTATGCAAGATGAAGTAAGCGATAAAATACCTTATATTAAAGGGGATGGCATTAATCATAAAGTAGATCAATGGTTAACCTCGTATACTAAAGACGATGATTATCACCCCTTCTTTTTATGGACGCATTATATGGATGTACATGAACCTTATATTCCTGCAAAAGAATATTTAAACAAGATAGATCCCTCAATTAATCTTTCTGAAGACGAAATGCTAAGTCTTTTTAAAGAAGTAATACTCAAAAGAGACCTTTCTAATCAAAAAACAGTAAAACTTTTGAAAAAGCTTTACGATGCCGGAGTGCGTGAAACCGATAATTATGTTAAAGAATTTTTTAGCATATTGAAGAAATATAATGTTTTAAAGGATACAGTTGTCATTATCACTACTGACCATGGAGATGAATTTGGTGAACACAATGGTCTTTCTCATGATGGCAAAATGTATTCTGAACTCATCAATTCTCCTCTAATTATCTATTTTGACAATCGTACCCAAGGAGAAACATGTAATAACTTGGTTAGTAATATTGATATCCCTCCTACCATACTTCATCTTTTTAATCTTGAACCGTTTGAGAAATTTAGAGGGCATTCCATGATTCCCTTAAAGAGTTATCCTCAAAACGGAGTCTTTGGAGAAGCGATTGGTAAAACCAGTAATCATGAAAAAGAGACTGACAAACCGATATACTTCTATCAGGAGAATAACCTAAAAATAATTTACAGAGAAGATAATCAAAGTTGGGAAATGTATAACCTTAACAAAGATTCCCAAGAGTCAAATAACTTGATTAAATCCTCTACTAAAAGTGAAAATATGAAGAAAAAATTAATGACTTATATAAATAGAGAGCAATAAAAAAAAAGATAAAAAATAAAAAGGAGAATTAGAATGAACGAAGAAGTAAAGAAGAAGAACAAGGAATTAATAGAAAAGTCAAAACAGGTAGTTCGTGAAGCTTTTGAGAAATTTAATCCGACAAAATGTGCTATTACCTGGACCGGTGGAAAAGATAGCACCACCAATTTATGGATTATTCGCCAGGTTTGCCTAGAGGAAAACATTAATCTCCCTCAAGTTATTACCATAGATGAAGGTGACGCCTTTCCCGAAATAACTGATTTTTTAGTTACTATTTCTAAAAAATGGCACATAGATCTGAAATGGTTATGTAATTTTAATATGCTTAAGTGTTGTCAAAGTCACTTAGGCAAAGATATTCATGTAAAAGATTTAGATGAACGTAATCAAGCTGAACTCAAGCGTATTGAATTTGAATTTAAATCATTTCCCTTTGAAGCAGAATCCTATGCCGGTAATCATCTAATGAAAACAGTAGTATTAAATAAATATCTCGAAAAGAGCAACACTGAACTGTTATTTATGGCCTTACGAAGCGATGAGCAGGCAGCAAGGAAAGAAGATGAATATTTTACTCATCACAAAGCTGGGCATCTGATGCCGGAACATACTAGGGTTTCTCCCATCTTGCATTTTACCGAAAGGGATATCTGGGATAACACCCATTTACATAATCTTCCTTACTGTCCCCTCTACAAGATAGGCTATCGTTCTTTAGGAGCAAGAACTAGCTCCAACCCGGGAGAGGTGGGAGTCCCTGCCTGGGAACAGGACCTGGAGAATGTTCCGGAAAGAGCTGGTAGAAGACAAGATAAGGAAAAGGCTATGGAAAGATTACGTAAGTTAGGATATATGTAGTAAAGGAGGTGTCTTTTTATGTATAACTCAGAATTTGAAAATTTACCTTTTAATAGGAGAGAACCAAAGCCTAGAAAATCAGGTTTAACTGTGTTAATTGATCGATATTTTGGTGTTAGTACCCAAAAAGACTTTCTTAATCTTTCTGGGGATTTTATTGATATTGCTAAAATTATGGTGGGTATTCCGGCTATTATCCCAAAAAATGTTCTTAAGGAAAAAATTGAAATATATCACTCAAACGATATTTTAGCTTTCCCCGGGGGTCAGTTTTTAGAACTAATGTTTTCAAAAAATCAAATTAATCATTACTTTGATGATGTTGTAAGTTCAGGTTTTAAATTAGTAGAAGTATCCGATAATCGAATCGATATTTCTCCTAAGGAAAAAAGTGATTTAATTAAAACGGCTAGCCAGAAATATGGTTTAAAAGTATTAGGAGAAACCGGAAGTAAAAAAGTGTCTTCTGATATAAAATTATTGATAAAAGACATAAAAAATTGTTTAGACAGTGGAGCATGGAAAGTTATGTTCGAAGCAGCTGAACTTTTTGAAAATGGCGTTTTTAAAAAAGAAGTAATTGAAAATTTAGAAAAAGAAATTAATCTCAATGATATTATTTTTGAATTACCTGGACCCTGGATTTCCCATATCACCATTTCTGACATTTACTCATTACTGAGCTGGTTAATAGGAAACCTTGGTTCGGAGGTAAATATTGCCAATGTTTCGCCCCAGGACATTCTTTGTCTGGAGGCAGAAAGGGTTAATTTAGGCCCCCATATGCGGTTTTAAAAGGTACTGTCAAAAATAATATGAAAGAATATGAAAACTAAATTCCATAGATTATGAAGAAAAATGTTTTAATTGTTCTTTGAAAAAAGAAGATCTCGTTTGGTGGATTTGCCATTTCTTTAGTCTAAGTGGTCAGCTATTAACAAAAAACATAAAACTACTTAGTTAATTTACCCATTTAGCTAAAAAGGGTATTAACCCCAAAAAAACTTAACCAAGATAAGATATGAAGAAAATTAACTAAACTAAAGTAGCAAGCTTAATGATCTTAGCCCATTTACCCTGAAGAGTAGCTATTCCCTTTAAAGGTTCTAAAGGTATAGGTACCGAGTAATTAAGGCTAATATGGGGTCGAAGGAAGTTATAGTAGGTGACAAAGAGAGTAGTTAAAGCAATTACCCCATTTGCAGAATTAAAACCACAAGCTGCCCTGGTATGAAACTTGTAAGTACGATTCAGTCTTTCAATAAGTTCTTTAAAGGGACGGAACTCCTCTGACTCTTTATCCAGGTTCTGCAGTCCAATGACCTTCTTATGGGTTAAATTAGGCTCGTAGTTCTGGTTGATAAAATGGATCCCTGCTGGATAAGAGGGGTTACCATCGGTTACCAGAGTAATCTCTTGGCCAAGAGAAGCGGTACGGATAGCTTCTTCCATAGCGATCACTGCTGGTAGTGTCTCTCTACTCTTGTCGATATGATAAGCAGTAATCTTACGGCTTTTAGAGGAGATAAAGAAAAAGACAAAATTGTTTTTGCCTCTCACTTTGATGTAGGTTTCATCGCCAACTTGAATATGGTCTACTTCTCCCTTATAGGCCAGGTTGAACCTATGCCAATAGGGGGTAACTATTTCGGTATAATTTAAGACACTCTGGTAGGAGAGGGGAAGAGAAAAGACATTACGTAGAATAAAGGCCGTCTTTCTGGCCGAGATACCCAAAGAGATGTGAAAAGTAAGGGCAAGGCAGAGAGTATTAAGAGAGTTGTGGATTTTAAAAAGGCAAGAAGCATCTTTTTCTTCAGGGGCAGAATGCCTTAACTGATTCTGAGTGAAATGATAATCTCTAAACTGATACCTGAGTTTAAACTACGAGGATTTAACTTTAGTTAAAAGCCTTTCAGTAAAATTAAGCTTTGCCTTATTAGCTAAAAAATGTGAACACTTATCATTGTCGCATTTATAGATAGAGACATCTTTTCGTTCTTTCCAAATATAAAGTGAATGGCCACAGTGAGGGCAAAAATATTTAGCTTTATTCCGATGACGAGGATGCACCTGTGATAAAGAAGAGCAGATCTTACACTTAAGCTGGGAGCGCTTTTTACCATCGTTAAAATAAAGATATTCTGCGGGAGCACCACAGACTTTACAGAGAGATCCTTTAGGTGCCTTAGTCTCAGGATCTTTATTATTAACCGGTAAAAGAGGATGACCCTTCTCCTTTTGGTAATTAGATAAAAGCTCTTTCCAATTTAACTTAGGGGCCTTTTGGGGAGGAGTTTTAAGTGGTGGTTCTGGGTCAACAAAGAAGTTGCGGTAATTAGGGTGTTTCTCTTTAAAATCATCTTTAGGCTTAACCTCAGGATTACGGTTAGCTAAGACCTCTATGAGACCTTGAATAATTTGTTCTATCTCACTACGGGTGAACTTAGAGCAGATCCAGATAACAAAACGAGTAGTCTTTTTCACTTGGCTTGCCTCCTTTTTTGAGGTAGTTCTCTTAAATCCTACTAAAAAAGTAGGGGGGAGGCAAGTCAATTTCACTAAAACATTTGAGAATAAAGAGTTTAAGAGAAAATTAGTAAATTATTTTTGACATTACTTTTTAAAAAGAAAGGAGTATAAAATGACTGACCAAAATATTATAATTAATTATAGTCCAAAAAAACCTAATTTAATATAAATTTCCTTATAATGATAATGTTTTGTATTTAGTATTAACGTATTTGAGGTGGGTAAATATTACCTTACCAATAAAAAAAGAGAGGACAAATGATGAATAAACCTAATATTATTTTTATAAATACTGATCAGCAAAGATTTGATACAATCGGTGCGTTGAATGCCCCATTTATGGAAACTCCAAATTTGGATAAATTAGTAAAAGAGGGAGTGGCTTTTAACAATTGTTTTACAAGTGCTCCCTCGTGTGTGCCCGCAAGAGCGAGTATTTTTAATGGATATTATCCCCATAACACAGGGGTATTATGTAACGGAGATACCTGGGAGCCAAGCTGGGTAGAAAGATTAGGAGAAGAAGGTTATCATTGTGTTAATATAGGTAAGATGCATATGGTGCCTTTAGATGCCAAAGGGGGGTTTCATCAAAGATTCATAGTAGAGAATAAAGATCGTGCCCTTAATTTAGATACCCGGGCATATGCATTTTATGATGAATGGGATAAGTATTTAGCTCACGAGGGTGTAGAAAAACCTTCTAGAGAAAAATATAAAACTTTTGAAGATTATGGGGAAGCTCTAGGAGCTTTTGAATGGTATTTAGACAGCAAATATCATGCGGATAATTTTGTGGGGAATATGGCTTGTTGGTGGTTGAAAAATAGAAAATCTGATAGTCCTCTATTTTTGGAAATTGGTTTCCCTGGTCCCCATCCTCCTTTTGATCCGGTTAAAGAATATATTGAACTTTATATGAATAAAGATTTACCTTTACCTGATGAAGTAACAGAAGAGGAGTTAAAAAACCAAACTTTACATCATCATTTATTGCGGGAGGAAATGATTAATCCTACATCCCCTCGTTGCAAGCAAAGAAATAACAGTAATCATAGTGCCTTGAAATGGCAAAAAAATCCTTCTCCTAAACAGTTAAAAAGAATGAGAGCCTATTATTATGCAAATATAACTATGATAGATGAAAAAATAGGTAAAATAATTGAGGTTTTAGAAAATAAAGGATATCTTGATAATTCTATTATTATTTTTACTTCAGATCATGGGGAACATCTCGGAGACCACGGCCTTATACAAAAATACACTATGTATGATTGTGTAGTAAAAGTACCACTAATAATATGGTGTCCAAAGAGATTTAGGGGCGGGAGAAAAATAAATTCCTTGACACAAAGTATGGATATAGCTCCAACTATTTTAGAACTTGCCGGAATAGATGTTCCAGGTTCTTTTGATGCACGTTCATTAATACCATTACTAAACGGAGAGAAGGAAAATATAAGAGAATATGTATTTGCAGAACATGGTAAAGATACTGCTAATTATTGTATAAAATGCACTGATTTAATGACAATGATTCGTTCGAAAAAATGGAAATTGGTTCATTATTTGAAAGATGGAGAGCAGGAATGTGGGGAATTATATAATTTAAATAATGATCCTGGGGAAAAGAAAAATTTATGGAAAAATAATAACTATCAAGATGTAAAACAGAAATTCTTATTATTAATGAATGATTGGAGATTAAAAAGTATTTATAGGGCTAGACCAACAATAATGGAAGGTAAAGTAGAAAGCAGCAAAGGAAATTAATTTTATAACTTTATTTACCTTTGATAAAGTTATAGGAGTTCTTCAAAATCAATAAATAGTTTTTTCTGGAGTTTGCTATATAAAGTTGGAAGTTTCATAGGAAATTTAGAGGCAAGAAAAGGAAACCGCTAAATCTATTTAAATAAATTGTTGAAAATAAAATGTATGGAGATTTAGTACCTATTATTAAATAATAACTCTCTAAAGTAGTAAGTATTATTGTGCTTCATACTAACATTAAATTAAGGTAATAATAATGATAAAAAGTTGCACTTAGAACATTGAAAAACTGTTGATATTACAGTATATTCAGAGCATGAAAACATGCCCTCGCTGCGACAGTACAAAATGGGGGGGTACTTTCCACTGGTCAACTCAGGTGCAGTCAGTGTGGCTTAACTAGAAAAGTTTCCAAAAACTTCTGGAAAAAGACCAGAATTTCTTCTTATTGGAAAGGAAGATTTGTTGAATATTTTTGTTTAGGTGTACCTGCTTATCGCCTGCGGTTCCAGGTACCTTACAATCAACCAACTATTCAAAGATGGTTTAGAACCCTAAGAGAATCCATTTACTGGAAGGTAATTAGGGAACTCAAACCCCTCTTTAGAGAGATCGAAATGGATGAAACTATGTGTAGCGGCAGAAGACCAGGCAAACGTGGTTGGGGAGCCTCTGGAAAGAATATTGTCTTTGGCATTTATTAGAGGAATGGTAAGGTCTTGACTTTCCCTATCCCATCCAAGGATAGATAGACCATGATGTCTTTTATCAGCAAATATACCAAGACAGGGAGTCTCTATTATACAGATACTGGTTTACCTTTTGCCTTCCTACTCATTTATCTGTGGCATAAATGCGATACTCTCCACATATTCATCTTGAAAATTGTTGGTCTAAAATTAATTAACACCAACCCTAGTATATTGGTGATGTGATTGATTTATTAATTTAAATTCATCAAACCCAAAAGGATATATTTCTAGTAAAAAGTCGAATTAACGGTAATGTATTTCTTAAAAAATATAATTGTGAGAATATACAAATTGGGTATGACTTTAAAAATAGGTGATTATTTATGATTAAATCACTTAGGGTAATGATAAAGCCCTCATCTAGTAACTGTAATATGCGTTGTAGTTACTGTTTTTATAATGATATTTCAGATAAAAGAGCAAAAAAATCATATGGATTTATGATTTTTGACCTTTTAGAAGTCATTGTTCAAAAAGCCTTTACTGAAGCAGAGCAAGATGTTACTTTTGCTTTTCAGGGTGGAGAACCAACATTGGTTGGACTAGATTATTTCCAAAGACTTATTCAGTACGAAAAAAAATATAATCAAAGAAATATAAAAATTAATCATGCCATACAGACAAATGGTCTTTTAATTGATCAAGAATGGGCTTATTTTCTGGCAAAGAATCATTTTTTAGTTGGTATCTCTTTGGATGGCCCTAAATTCATACATGATTTTTTTCGTTTAGATCATAAAGGGATGGGAACGTATCAAAGAATCATAGATAGTATTGAAAATTTAAAGAGATACCAGGTTGAATTCAATATATTATCGGTGGTTACTTCCCAGTTAGCACGCCATACCCATCAAGTTTACCTTTTTTTTCAAAAAAAGGGATTTAAATACATTCAATTTATTCCTTGTCTATTTCCTTTGGGAGAAAGCCCCGATCAATATCCTTATTCACTGACACCTGAAAGGTATGGAAATTTCTTAAAAACATTATTTGATTTGTGGTATCATGATGTAACTAATCATAATATAGTGAGTATCCGTTATTTTGATAATCTACTCCAAATGATGCTGGGGTATTCTCCTGAAGCCTGTGAAATGATGGGTCATTGCAGCTGTCAATTTATTATTGAAGCTAACGGGGGGGTATATCCATGCGATTTTTATGTTATCGATCAATGGTATCTGGGGAATATTAAAGAACAGTCTTTTTCTCAATTGTTCAATTCACCGAATGCCCAACAGTTCATTCAATCTTCTATTTATGTCGATACGGCGTGTCAAGAATGTCCTTGGTTTCGTTTATGTCGGGGGGGATGTCGTCGTTGGCGTGAACCGTTTGTAGAGGGCAAACCGCGTATTAATTATCTTTGCCCGGCATATCGGGATTTCTTTGCTTATACCATCGAACGATTTAAAGAAATTACAGAGAAAATTAAATCCAGTGAATTTGTTGAAAATTAAACAAACTATTAAAATACATAAATTCCAAGAAGCATAATAAAATAGAAACTCGATTGACTTATACTAATAACAATTTATTTACATAGTAATCATTATAGAGGAAAAAAATATGTTTGAAGTGATTTTGATCTATGACGGGATACTCTTATTTTTCCTTGGCTTTAATGTGGGTATCTTAAGTGGTTTCTTTGGAGTGGGAGGCTCTTTTATCTTAACCCCTCTACTCAATATTTTCGGTTTACCTATAGCAAGTGCTGTGGGAACCGGATTGTTTTTTGCAGTGATTGTCTCTTCGTTAGGGGGAATCAAACACTATCTAGCCGGTAATGCTATAATTAAAGTATCCCTCATCATGGGATTATTAAGCTTTATCGGTATAAATATTTCCCAACCATTAGTCATTTATCTGGATCAACTTCATGTAGCCGGATTTTATATCCGCCTAATTTATATAATTCTATTGTTATCACTGGGTTTTTTAACTTTAAGAAAAAATATTACTCAGGTATCTGCCTTTCCTAGAAATTTGCAGATGTATTAGTTGGGAGAATGCCAGGAGGTTTAGCCCAGGTGAATATTTTTGCCAGACTAATTTTTTCTGGGATGTCGGGAGCAGCTTTGGCTGATATTGGTGGTCTTGGACAGATTAAACTGGAAGCAATGCGAGAAAAAGGGTTTAGCAATTCTTTTAGAAAAATATGGCTGGGAAAAACCCTTAAATTATAAGGTTTTATCAGATTTAAATGATAATTATATTTTTCCTTTAATTAAGAGTCAAAATCGATTTTTTTCGAAAGCTTTAACTTTTGGTTTTGCTGGATTTCATTCAAGTTTTTTCCCTTTAATTCAAAAGGTTTGTAAAAAATATAATAACATAGATTATAGAGATGTAATATTAGCTTTAAGTGCCCGAGAAAAAGTTAATGTAACTGAATAGTTAGTTAAACAAGTAGTAAAAGGGATGTTTTAAAACCAAGTTTTGAAGAACGATATTTTATTTCCATTAAGGAAGTAGTAGTTATAGTGAGCAATCCAGGTAGCATAATGGATTATGCTAGATTAATAAAGTAAAGAGCCAATCCTTACTATTTATTGTTCTACACACTATCGCAGTTAAAGGGAGTAATGTTACGTTCTATACTGTAGTTACTAATGATAAAAATAGAGAATAAAGTTTGATAGAAAGTATTGAAGAGGAGGTAAATTTTTATGAAATATAATATCTTAGGAAGAACTGGTGTTAAGATTTCTAGTTTATGTTGTGGAACAATGACCTTTGGTAGAGAGGCGGATGAGGAAACTTCTAAAGCGATGTTTCGACGATGTAGAGAGGCAGGTATTAATTTTTTTGATACAGCAAATGTGTATGGAAATGGTCGTTCAGAAGAAATATTAGGTAAATGCATAGTTGATTGTCGTGACCAAGTAATAATTTCTGCAAAGGTTAGTCATTCTATTGGCAGAGATATAAACGAAGGGGGATTATCTCGCCGACATATCATATCGGCAGTGGAACAAAGTTTAAAGCGTTTAGGAACTGACCATTTAGACTTTTATTTCATACATAAATTTGATTCTGATACTTATATAGAAGAGATTCTTTATTCTTTAGATGACTTAAAGCGTCAAGGCAAGATACTTTATGCTGGAGTGAGTAACTGGGCTGCTTGGCAGATTGCCGTTGCCTTAGGTATCTCTGAACGTAAAGGACTGACTCGTTTTGAATGTATTCAGCCTATGTACAATTTAGTTAAGCGTCAAGCAGAAGTTGAAATTTTTCCCTTAGCTGAAAGCGAAAAGTTAGGAGTTATTACTTATAGTCCTTTAGGAGCTGGACTTTTAACAGGAAAATATAAATCAAATAAAGAACTTAAGGAAGGTAAGGAAGGTAGAATTTTAAAGGATAAAAGATATACATTCAGATATAGTGAACCGGTTTACTACGAAGTTGCTGAGCGTTTTGTTAATTACGCCAAAGTACATGATATTCATCCTGTAACTCTTGCTGTAGCTTGGGTAATGTCTAATCCCGCAGTTACAGCATCACTTATAGGTGCCCGTAATTTAAAACAATTAACAATTTCTCTATCAGCTGCTGATTTAAAGATGACTCCTGAATGGAGGGAAGAAATATCTGCTTTATCGATTACCCCTCCACCAGCGACTGATCGAAGTGAAGGTGCTGATTTTGAAAAGAAACTGTGAGTTAAATTTGGAGTAATTACTTTAATCAAGAAAAGGAGGTGTTGATATAATGTAGTAAATTAGCTAATATACAATTAAAAGATAGGTGTGAAAAAATTTTATTAAGAAGGAGATTTTTAGTAATGAAAAGTTACGTATCTTTAGTGTTAATAAACCATAAATAGAATTTTAATTTTATTATATTAAGAGAGGAAAGGAAATTAAAAATGAAATATACCGGACATGGCGGAAAAGAAATCGTAGAGAGAGTATTACCACCCATAGAAGCAAAGAAACGAATTAAGGGTTTGAAACGAATAGCAATTACTGATCGAGTAGCCAGAGAATGTATTGATATTGCCTATGGCTTTTTTACCCCCTTGCAGGGTTTTATGGGGAAGAAAGATGTAGAATCCGTCTGTAAGAAGATGGCTTTAACTAATGGCACACTTTGGCCTATCCCTATTGTATTGGATATTGCTGGTGAGGAAATAAGGCAAAAAAAGATTAAAGAAAAAGATACTATCCTTCTTACTTATCATGGCAACGCTTTGGCTATATTAGAAATAGAAGAAATATTTAAATATGACAAGATAAACCTTGAAAAGGCAGTATTAGGCACCACTGATTTAAAACATCCGGGAGTAAAAATGTACAATACCTTAAAGGATACTTTTATTAGTGGAAAAGTAACCTTAGTAAATGAATTAAAATTTAATCATCCCTTTGATAAATTTTGGTACACTCCACTACAGTTAAGAAAAATATTTGCTGAAAAAGGTTGGGAACGAGTAGTTGCCCATCAAACCAGAAATGTTCCTCATACCGGTCATGAGTGGTTAATGAAAGGAGCCTGGTTTTCCGCTAATGGTGCTCTTTCGGTAGAAAAGTTAAAGACTGGAATATTAGTCAGTTGTATAATTGGGCCAAAAAGAGTAGGTGATTATATCGATGAAGCTATCCTTTTAGGTCAACAAAAATTACACGATGCAAAATATTTTAGAGATGATATTCATATGGTCTCCTTTATCCTCTGGGATATGCGTTATGCCGGCCCCAAAGAAGCTCTTCTTCATGCTATTATCAGAAGCAATCTGGGATGTACTCACCATATGTTTGGCAGAGACCATGCTGGGGTAGGTTCCTATTATGACCCCTATGATGCCCACCGGATATTTGATAAGATTCCTAAGAGCAGTTTAAATATTGAACCAGTTCGTATATTAGAGTGGTGGTATTGCCCCGTATGCGGAGAGGTAACTTATTCTGGTTTATGTGGACACACAAAAGATAGACAACCTTTTAGCGGCACTATGATCAGAAGCATGATACAAGATAAGGTGAAACCCACCAAACTTATTATGAGACCGGAAGTCTTTAATTCGGTAATGGAAAATGCAAATAAATATGGTTTTGGTTCTCCATTCTGTACTGAGGGATATCTTAATAAGAGACAAAAAATATTCGAACTTCCTACGCTCCTCTGAAATTCCCATTCTTCTTTTCCCTTGCCCTTGAGAGGAGAGGGCAGAGTAAGGGTGAAGAGTGTTACTTCCAGCTGAAGTGAAAGAAAAATTATTCAATTTAATCATAGAACAAAAGAGCTTAGATATTTTAAAAGAATTGTTAAAATATTATTATTTTTGATATTTCATTTTGAAAAATATATAGACTAGAAATTATTTCCAGTTAAAACTATCTTTTTAATTATATTGCTTTTAGGAGACAATAACTGAATGATGGGTCAATTTATTATTGCATTAATATTTTTCTTTACAAGCTTGATATACTCAACATTTAGTTTTGGGTTTTCAATGATTTCTATCCCACTCTTATCTTTATTTCTAGCACCAAAAACTGCAATTCCTCTTTCTCTTTTAATGGGCTTAGGAATAGGTTTTTATTTAGTAATTACCTCTTGTAAAGATATAAAAATAAAACAGATCTTATATTTATTAATTGGAAGTGCAATAGGCGTTCCTTTTGGTGTATTTACACTTAAAAATATTTCTTCAGAAATATTAGAAATTGCAATTAATGCAGTAATAATCACTAGTGCAATAATACTTTTTTTGAAACAAAGTAAAAATATAATTTCTGTTAATACAAAACTGATTACTATTCTAATTGGTTTTTTAAGTGGTTTTTTAGGGGCTAGCACAGGTATTTCTGGTCCACCTGTAATTTTGTATGGCTTAAACCAAAAATGGGAGAAAAAAATATTTAGGAGTAATTTACTTACCTATTTTGTTATATGGGGAATTTATACAAATATTAGTTACTTTCTTATAGGTTTGGTTAATTTTGCGACATTCTTTAAGTATATTATTCCAAGTTCAATTGGGCTAATTTTTGGAGCTATTTCAGGAAAAGCACTATGTAAAATAATTCCCCAAGAAAAATATCATAAAATTTGTTGGATTTTAATTATTGCTTTAGCTTTTTTTGGAATAATTAAGGCAACTATCAAAACAATATAAAATAAGGCGAAAACCACAATATGATGAATAGAATGGTAATATTAATAAATTTAACTAAATCTATCAAAAATAAAGGAGTTTAAAATGAAAGAGAAATATTCTATTAATATATGGATTAATGAAGAAAGAAATGAAAAGCTAGTAAATGCTGGGTTAGCCTATTTAACAAAAGATGCTCTAGCAGGGATGAAAATATTGCAACTAAATTGTACCAAAGAGCAAAAAGATAGGATCTTAAAATTCTATTCTCAAGCAAAGTTTGATAGCGCTACTACTAAAAGTATTGAATTACTTCCTCCTAAAGCAAAGGATAAAATGTTTGATTTAGTAATTGAAAAGAAGAGTATAAAAATTATTGATGAATTTTTAAATAATATCGCGAATTAAAATAAAAATATGTAAGGAAAATAAATGAATCAAGAATTGCCTATTAAAAATTACAATAAACTTTGTATGGATAGTAAGATGCTTTGGTTATTTGTAGGAATTGCCATTTTTGCGCTTATCGCTTTTGTTCTTCCTGTTCCTGAAAGTCTAAAAAAAGTTGTCCAGGAATATGGTTTTGCCGATAATATGATAAAGACAGGAGTAGCCAGCAGCATTTCTCAAGCTGCCCGGAAGGCAAAATTAGTTTTAGGGATAATTCCTATGGCTACAATATTTTTTACTACCGAAGCACTACCTATCGGACTAGTCGGTATCCTTATGCCTTTTCTTGCTTACTTCTTTTGCTTACTTCCCAAGGCAGAGATAGGGAAAACATTTTGTGGAGATGCTCCTCTTTTCCTTTTAGGTGTTTTGGCTATGGGAGTGGTAGTAACCGAAGTTGGTTTACATAAACGTTTAGCCAGTTGGATTTTAGGATGGGTAAAAGGATTTAAATTCCCCCTTTTTGTAATTGCTATCTCTATGTCTATCTTAGGTTCGTTTGTATCTGCTCATGCTATTGCTGCCTTTATGACTCCGGTTATGGTTATTATCTATGCCGGGGCACTAAAAGGAGCAAATGATAAAGGATTACAGATAAAAGAAGATCCTCACTTAGCCAAACTACTTCTTCTTACCCTTTGTTTTGCTCTTAACGTGGGTGGAGTCGGCTCACCGGCGGCTGGTGGACGTAATGCTATTATGATGGGTTTTTTTGATAATTATAATGTCTCTATGAGTTTTACTCAGTGGATGGCTTACGGAATGCCCTTGGTTCCTATATTAGCTGTAGTAGTAGTAGTTTATCTACTTTTTATGTTTCCCAAGATTAAGATAAAAGATTTAACTCCGGGATTAGAAGCAATAAAAAAAGAAAATAAGCTTATGGGGGCAATGAAGTTTAATGAAATATTAATTTTGCTGATGATGCTATCTATCCTCTTTTTATGGATAACTAAAAGCAGGGTCTTAGGATTAGGTGGCCCTGCCTTACTTGCCCTAATAATCCCAGTTGTATTTAGAGTAGTAGATTGGAAGAAGATTTTGGCTAACATATCTTGGAATGCCTGGTTTATGTATTGTGGGGCACTTACCATGGTGGCTTTATTAAAAAATAGCGGAGCAGCTCTTTGGTTAGCCAAATTCTTCTTAAATGGGCTTAGCTCCTTAGGAGCAAATGGGCAGATGCCTTTACTGGTGGGAGCAAGTCTTTTTTCCGGGGTGATGACTAACTTTATGAGTGATGCTGCTACTACTTCCCTCTTAGGCCCGATTACTGTTCCTATGGGAATTCTCTCCGGTGGGGTAGGAGAACCCTGGGCAGTCGGATTAGCTACTGCCTTTGCGACCTCTTTCGCCCATTTTCTTATTGTAGGTACCCCTAATAATGCTATCGTTTATGCCCTTAGCTCTTATCCGGGGACAGATGAAAAAATAATTCATCCTATCGATTTTGTAAAATATGGATTTATCCTATGGATTCTTTGTATGCTTATTTTATGGGTAGTTGGTTTTCTCTTCATATATAAAGTCATTGGTTTCCCCCCCGGTATTACCGAATCAGCTAAAACTGTTCTCGAAGCAACCAGGAATGGAGTAGTCTTGCCTTAATTCATAATAAATATATTTAAATCCATTAAATTAAGTTATAATTATAATACACTTTTTAAAATTAATAGAATACATCCCTTAAATTAATTTTGATAATTAAGATTACTAAAAGTAAAAGGATTATTTAGATGATTAATTGTATAGGCTTTATTGGAACTGGCTTTATTATCGGTGTTCTCTCTGGTTTATTCGGAGTAGGCGGAGGATTTCTTTTGGTGCCATTGTTAAATGTGGTATTTAATGTTCCCTATAATATTGCCATAGGGAGTAGTCTTCTTCAAATGGTAGGAACCTCTACTGCTTCAACTTTGAAACACAGAGGTTATGGCCATATAGATTATAAACTGGCTGGATTTATCTTAATGGGTTCAATAATAGGTGTAGAATTAGGGGCACGAGTCTTGATGCGCTTAAAAAACCTTGGCACTATAACCATTAATGCCTCTACCATCAGTATAATGGATTTTTGGATAAATATCATCTATATAATTCTTCTTTCTTTAGTTGGAATTTCTATGTTCTTGGAAAGTAAAAAAGCAAAAAAAAGAGCTCCTCGAGGAGGAATAGTAGATACTATATTTTCTCAAAAAATTCAAAATATAAAGATTCCTCCAATTATATCTTTACCTACTTCTAAGATAGAATATATTTCGATCTGTTATTTAATTGTACTCGGATTTGGAGCAGGAATGCTTTCTGGACTTTTAGGGATAGGAGGAGCTTTTATTATGAATCCTGCTTTAATTTATGTAATAGGAGTACCAACAAGTATAGCTATAGGAACAAGTCTTTTTCAGACTATATTTGTCTCGGGATATGGAGCCTTAACTCACTTTTTTAAGGGAAATGTAAATTTTGCATTGGTAGCTTGTGTTTTGATAGGTTCTTTAGTTGGTTCTCAATTAGGTGCAAAAACACATAATAAGTTAAGAGGAGCGGATATAAGATATTATTTTTCTTTAGTGATTTTTATCGCCACAGTAATTGTTTTATTTAAGTTCCTTTTCAGCTTAGGTTATTTTTAATCTAGCTAGATCCACATTGATATTATTAAGATTTCTTTTTAAAGTCTTATTTTCATAAGTTAAAAGTCAGATTTCTAAAGAAACATTTAATTTAATTTTATATAGAAGGTTATTTAGAAGAATAGATAATTTACGGCAAATGCATTTAAATCCTGTTTAATTGTTTTATTCTATAGAAGATTTTATTAATATAATTTCCATAAAGCTAGTTATTAGGTATAAAAATAAATTAAATTACTTTGCCTATTACAACATTTAGCAATAAACAATATAAAATAATAATCAATGGAGATGGGGAGGAACGCCAATTATGCCATACGGTTATACCGGAAACATCCTACACGTAAATTTATCCACCAAAGAAATTTGGGTAGAATATCCCGAAGAAAATTTTTACCGTACTTACTGGGGAGGTCGAGCTTTAGCCTTATATTATATGTTAAACCAGATGAAACCCCATACTGACCCCCTATCTCCTGATAACCTACTTATTTTTGCCCCTGGCGTCCTAACCGGTACCCCTGCCCCGGCTATGCCTCGTTATACTGTCTGTGCCAAATCCCCTTTAACTGGAGCCCAGGGAGAAGCGGAAGCCGGAGGCTGGTGGGGACCGGAACTGAAGAAAGCTGGTATTGATGCTATTATTATAAAAGGCAGTTCTTCTACCTCTGTATACCTCTACATTAAAGATGGTAAAGTAGAAATTAAGGATGCTACCCACCTCTGGGGTAAAGACACTGGAGAAACCCAGAAGATAATCAAAAAAGAATTAGCTGATGATAGGATAAGGATTGCTCAAATCGGTCCTGCCGGAGAAAACCTGGTTCGCTTTGCTAATATCGTAAATGAACTAAAACATTTTAATGGTAGAAATGGTTTAGGAGCAGTGATGGGTTCCAAGAAATTAAAAGCTATTGCGGTAAGAGGAACTAAGCCGATAAATTTATACAATAAAGAAAAGATAAAAGAGATTAGCAAACAGATTACTTTAAGAATACCGGATAATCCTCTAAGCAGAAATCTCCGAGAATTTGGTACAGTTGCCGGAATAACTTCAATTTATAAAGCTGGTTGGTTACCAACTAATAACTGGTCGACTAATGATTTTAAAAAAGGAGAAAACCTTGCTGAAGAAACTTATAATAAGACTATCTTAAAAAAGAATGAAGGCTGTTATGCCTGTCCTATTCGCTGTAAACGGGTAGTAGAGGTAGATGAACCTTCTGTTAAAGTAGACCCCATCTATGGAGGACCTGAATACGAGGCAGTGGTGTCTTTTGGTTCCCTATGTGGTATTGATGATTTAAAGTATATAGCCAAAGCCAATGAACTTTGTAATAAATATACTATGGATGTTATCTCTACGGCTACAACTATTGCCTTTTCTATGCAGTGTTATCAGGAAGGTATATTAACTAAAGAAGATACTGAAGGCATAGAACTTAATTTTGGTAATAAAGAAGCAATACTTAAGATAGTGGAAATGATTGCTCATCGAAAAGGATTAGGTAACCTCTTAGCTGAAGGTTCTTATCGAGCTGCCCAGAAGATAGGCAAAGGGGCAGATAAATTTATTCGTCAGGTAAAAGGTCAGGAGGTTCCTATGCATGATCCGCGAGTTAAAACTGGAGTAGGGTTGCAGTATGCCTTATCTGATTATGGAGCTGACCACATGAAAGCCGCCCATGATTCCTACTTTAAAGATAAAGATTCCTGGGGGGTAAAGGAGATGAAGGGACTGGGAATATTAGGACCAGTATCTCCTATCGATATAGGGCAAAATAAAGTAGCTCTCTTTAAGCTATTAGATATCTACTGGTCTTTGCTTGATACTTTAGGAGTATGTGATTTTGGTTATGTTCCCCGTAGTGTAGGTACCTTAGATGAGTTATTAGAGATTATTCGTTCTGCTACTGGCTGGAGAACGACCTGGTTTGAGTTGATGAAATTAGGGGAGCGTTCTATCAATATGGCTCGTGTCTTTAATTATAGAGAAGGGTTTACTTCCAAAGATGATACCTTGCCTGAGGTCTTCTATCAAAATTTTAAAGGTGGTCCTTTAGATGGTCAGGGAGCCATCAATAAAGAAGATTTTCAAAAAGCCTTAAGATTACGCTATCAGCTGATGGGTTGGGGCCCCGATACTGGAATCCCTGCCCCTGCCAAACTAATCGAATTAGGTTTAGATTGGCTCATTGATGAGATCAAACGATGAAGATAAGTATCAAGTTGGAGGGGTATTTAAAGTACAAATACCTCTCTAATATCTTAGAATTAAATTATTTTAAACCAATAACCATTCTTCAGGTATTAAAAGATGCTAAGATTTCTTCGGCCGATCTATTTTTCATCAAAACGGGAGACAAAATTGTAAAAGAAGATCATCTTCTTATTAAATCTACTGAGTTAAAACTATTTCCAATTATCGGCGGAGGATAGAGGAGATTAGAAATTTAATAAATTACGTAGCGTTTTTGCTGAAAAGAAACAGTAGGGAAATTCTCTAAAGGTATGAACTTTAGATTGTTTCATCTTTTCTTCTTCTTTTTCTATTTTTTTGCCCAGCTCATACTTTAAAGGACTAATTTTTTCTACTATAAAATTATTTATACCTTTGATATCTTCAGAAATTTTATGTTTTTCTGCCGATGTGAGAACCCCTCTAATTTTTTTAATTAATTCAGTTTTTTTCTCAACCAGCTCTCTAATTTGAATTCCCACTTTCTTGGTTAAAAATAATTTGCCAACATATCTTTCCGGATTAAATTCCAGGTCTCTTATCTTCTTCTTTAGGGCAGAGATTTTAGAATCAGATGTGCCAGGGGAAGATTTAAAATCGAGATATAAAGTGCAGGAAATTGTCAGAAAGTGAGGAGGCTCTACTTTAAAAAATTCTCTAATGATTTCATCGGTTACCAGGTCGTATTTTGCTCCTCCCAATCCGTGAATAAAAAGGTCAGAGATAAATAGCCGATTATATAAAGTTAGCAAAAGAGCTTTAGGTCTTATTTTTAATCCCCGTTCTTTGAGAAGGGTTTTTAAGGAAAACAAAGATTTTAAACCGTTTTTTTCTATAAGAAATATTTTACCATAAGAATCATTGTAAAAATAATTTTTTTCTTCCTCTCTTAGAATAAAAATTTTTCTCCTCTGGTCTCCCTCTCTCCAAATCCAGAAGGGGACTTCGATAAGATTTTCCTTAATAATTAAATTAGGTGAGGGGTGTGCCCGATTTCTGATTTTAAATAACTTTCTGTATTCATCCAATTTATTATTATAAATTTTAGAAAAGGACTCGATGTTTTTAGTAATTTCTAAAAAGAAAGAGAGAAATTCATCACTGTTACAGATTCGAGAAAAAGGAATTTCCAGGTAAGTTGGTTCAATCTCTTTCTCGTAAAGGTGGCGAGCTAAACTGAGGAATTCTCCCAGATTAGCTTTTTTATGATTTTGGCTGCAAAAGCGGGAAGAGTTCTCCAGACACCGGGCAAAATTTTTAAAATTATTTAAAATGTATTTATTTTCTAATTCCAGAGGTTTGAGACTACGGGTGATATTCCGGATAAATTTAGTTACCAGTTCCAAAGAGGGGCAGGGATATTCTTCAAAGGGAAGTTTTGGGGTAAGAGCTGAAGATAAAAAATTGACTTCTTCTAATCTCAAATTACCGGTTGAGGAAAGAACGGGTAAAAGAAGATTAAGGTCTTTACAGATATCATTATCCAGGATAATATTTAATCCCAAATATTTATCCAGAAGAGGAGATTTTAAGAGTTCGTTTAAAAAGATGTTTTTAATCCATATCCCGGGATGAAAGAATACCGGTTGATGGCCGGTCTGAATAATGCATTGGGGAGCGGAACTAATTTTTTCTTCAATATTGGGGTCAAATTTAGAACTAAATTTTAATGCCCCCTGAATAACTTCTTTTCGACTATTTTCCCTTACTTTATTAAAAGGCTGATTAAGAACTGTAAAGGAATACTGGCCGAAAATTTTCTTATTCTCTTCTATGAGAGAACCAATCTTATTCTCTGATGGAGAGAGGAAAATCTGCTTATTTTGAGGAACTTTATAAGACAATCTTTCCATTTACAAAAGTACCTCTATATCCTTAATGCCGACTTCTTCCCTGGAGATAAAAGGTTCAGCAAATTCTGTACCAATAAGGTTCCCCCAGTAACGGTTAGAATTTAAAACCCATTCAAATATCTGATGCCCTTCAGGAGAAGGCCCAAATTGGGATTCATAGGACCTTATTGCTTCTATTTTCATCTCCATCACTTTGGTTATATCCATAACAAAGGAAGGCTTAGAATTTAGCTTTAGATGAGAAGCAATATAATAATATATTTTTTTTGTATAAAAGGGTTTGCCCTGCATCTCTGTTTTGGTGAGTTTTCCGTAGAAACGGGCAGCGTCACAGATCTTTGAGGTGGCAACATGGTCCGGATGGGCATCTATCCAGTAAGGGGCAAAAAGGATATCCGGTTGAATTTTTCTTATGACTTCAGCTAATTCCTGACGGACCTCTATTTCATCCTGAAGATATCGATTGGGAAAATCAAGAGTAATCCTCTCATCAATTCCTAATATCCTGCTTGATTTTACACTCTCTTTTTTTCTGGTCTCTGGTTCTCCTTGAGGAGTAGGTTCCCCATCAGTTAAATCCACGATAGTAACTTTATGCCCTGCTTCGGTAAATTTTAATATAGAACCACCCATTCCCAGTTCCACATCATCGGGATGTGGACCGACAGCTAAAATATTAAGCATTTTTTCACCTCACTATCTATGATTTTTTTATAATAAGCCAACCTCTTTTTCGGGTCGTCAAGGTAATTACCAAAAGTACGATCTTTATCTTTATAAATCATAGTTACCGGCAGCTCTTTTACAGTTAGGTTGTTTTTATAAGCCTGAATCCAGAGTTGAAGAGGAAGGCCGTATCCCTTTTCGGTTAATTCTAATTTTTTTAAGCTTTTCACCCGATATACTTTAAACCCACAGAAAGGATCAGTTAGCCCATAGCCGGTTATCTTATTGATTAGCCCGGTGATTTTACGATTAATTGTGTATCGGTCTTCAGGTGGAGAATCAATCTGTTTCTGGAAAGACAGATAACGAGAACCAGAAACTATATCAAATTTTTCTTTTTTAATCTCTTCAAAAAATTGAGGGATTAATTCCGGTTCATGTTGTTCATCACAATCTAAAGTCAAAAGATACTGGTAATTATTATCCCGGGCAAAATTAATTCCGTCAATCAAAGATTTACCATATCCTTCGTTTTCTGAGTGGTTTATAATAATAAGTTTCCCTTTGAGTTTAGCACACGAAGCAATCTCCTCAACAATATCTTTACTCTCATCGGTGGAGCCATCATTGACCACCAGCAGGTCTTCTGGTGAGTATTTTCTTACCTCTCTTAAAACATTAAAAATATGTTTTTGTTCATTATAAATAGGGATAAGAATAAGGCTTTCTTTTTTTGGTTGATTATTTATCATATTGTTCATATAAAATATTTTCCTAATATAATTTAACTGTATATCCTAATTTGTTAGTTAGTTACCCGGTTACCTGGTTAGCTAGTTGGAGTTATCCGGTTGACCAGTTAGAATTAATTCACCAATTCACCGATTGGCCAATTGACCAATTATAATAGTCATTAGTATTAAATACAGGTTTTCAGTTGACAGTTTTCGGTTATCAGTCTGCTTTATTCGCAATGACAAAATACATTGTTTTTTTGTAGGGGGCGGAATTTATCCGCCCCGGGTTATTTGGTAATTTCTTTGTATTTAAATTTTAAATTTTGAGCTATGGCTTTGCGTTTTGCGCTTTTCGCTACATATTATACGCTAAACGCTATACGCTCCACGCTAGATTTATTCACTAACGACTAGATTATAATTTCCCTACTACTGCCCGGGCGATAGAGAAGGAGTGATCATTTATTCTTTTAAGGATATTGATTAAATCCAAATGAACTCCGCTGGTCTTTTGGGAAAGCTCTATCCCTACATTTAAACGGTTGATATGAGTCTTACGTAGATTTATTTCTAATGAATCAATATATTTTTTCTGGTCGATTACTTTTTGAGCCATCCTTTGGTCCTGGAGAGCAAAAGCCCCGATGGCATTTCGAAGGTTGTTGTAAACATCCTGATGCATATTTTTTATCTCTTCTACTCCTTTTTCAGAAAATACCAGACTGTGGTCTATCTTTTTTTCTACCAAAGGAATCAGATTTTTATCTATCAAATCTCCAATATGTTCCAGGTCATCGACAATGTACAATAATCTAAATACTTCTTTGGAATGTTCTTCGGAGAGGGTTTCAAAACTTATCCTGGTTAAATATTTGGTTATCTCTCGAGAGAGATTATCCACAATCATATCTTGCGTGCTTATCTTTTCCAGCAGTCTTTCATTATTATCAATAAATACTTGCATAATACCTAATACCATCTCTTCTACGGCATTAGAAATTCGCAGCATCTCTTTACTGGCAAGATAGAAGGCAATCTCAGGAGTTTTAAGGGCTCCTAAATCTAGAAATCTTGGTTTTTGTAGTGATTCTACTTCTTCAGTTTTAGGGATAATTTTTTCTAAAAATCTGGCAAATCTTTCAGTAAAGGGGAGAAAAATCAGAGCATTAGTGATAACAACTATGGCATGAGCGTTAACAATTTGTCGAGCAAGGTTTATTGAGGTCTTTTGGGCCAGCAATATTAATGATGGAGTAAGCAAGAAGAATACAATAACTCCCACAAGTTTAATTACTAAGTTAGCCCAAATAACTCTCTTTGCACCCCTAGTTGCCCCAATTCCTGCGAAAAGGACAGTCGTACAAGTTCCTAAACGTGAGCCTAAGATTATCGGGATAGCCAGATTAAGAGATATAAGTCCTTGCATAGCCAGAGAAATAGTTAAACCCATAGTTGCAGTACTGCTTTGGATTAGGCTGGTAAATAGCATGCCAGATAACAGAGCCAATAAAGGAATGTGCTCTAAATTAGTTAATGTTTCTTTAAAAAGAGCGTGGTCTTTAAGAGGGGCAACTGATTCTGACATCACCTTCATTCCCAAAAAAATAAAGCCTATACCCAGCAAGGTATTACCTATAAATCTCTGTTTTCTTTTTCTCCCCAAGAGCTTTAAGCCAAATCCAAGAACAATTATTAAGAGAGCATAGTCGGACACCTTAAAGGCGATTATTTGATTAGCGACGATAGTGCCTATACCGGTTCCGAGCAAAATGCTTAAGGTCTGACTCAAGCTCATAATCCCGGTGTTTACCAAGCTTACCAACAAAGTAGAAGCGGCGGTGCTACTCTGGACAGTTAAGGTAAGGATAATACCAGTGGATAAGGCGATTAATTTATTTTTGGACAGGGTACTCAGGATCTGTTTTAGTTTATTACCGAAGGTACTCTTTAAGCCTTCACTGGTAATCTGCATTCCGTACAAGAAGAGAGCCAGACCACCAATTAGACCCATTAAAACAAAAAACATACTATTCTCCCTTTTTATACTTTCCAAATGAAAGTATAAATATATTTTATATAACGATCTAAATTAAACAAAAAAAGTATACAGTATTTAGTATATAGTGAAGAAGCCAGAATAAAGAATCAAGTATTCAGAATTATTTTTAATTATGAGATTATATTCTTCTGACTACCGGCTCCTGAATTCTTAAATAGCAATTATGGTTTTTCGCTTTAAGTTTTTAGTTTAATTAGAGCAAATTTTATTAATCCAAAACTATGCGCTAAACGCTGTACGCTCTACGCTAGGTTTATTCACTAACGACTAATTTATTTCAGCTTTTTATATAATACCCCGAAAGAGCAAATTTGTAAATTCATTATTGTAAATTATGATTTGCTGTGATATTATATAAAAAATTGAATAAATAAATGGTAGAGATTTAGAGAGAGCCATTTTGTTAACCAGGGGGTTAACCCCTTTTATCTGATTTTGGTCAGATATATTGGTTGATGAAATGGTTTTTTTATTTATTATGCAAACAAGGAGAATGTCAATGAAAGCAGATATAGTGATTATAGGAGGAGGAGTAATCGGGGCAAGCATTGCCCGAGAGCTTTCCAGATATATTCTTAATGTAATCCTAATAGAAAAAGAAGATGATGTGTCTATGGGGACTAGCAAGGGTAATTCCGGGATTATTCATGCCGGATATAACGCTGATTTTAGAACCCTGAAAGGACGATTAAATATAGAAAGCAATCCCAGGTTTGATAAATTATGTCAGGACTTGAAAGTGCGTTTTAAGAGGATAGGGTCTTTGGTAGTAGGCTTTACCGAGGAAGATCTGAAAAGATTAAGAGAATTAAAGAAAAACGGAGAGAAGAACGGTCTTGAAAATTTAGAGATAATTACCGGTAATAAATTATTTGAATTGGAACCCAATTTAAATCCTCAAGCCAAATACGCTCTTTATGCCCCTACTGCTGGGATTATTTCCCCTTATAAGCTTACTATCGCCCTGGCTGATAATGCAGTGATAAACGGGGTTAAAGTATTACTGGAGACAGAAGCAAAAGACATCAGAATAGAAAAAAGGCGGGTTTGCGGTGTACTTACCAGCAAGGGGTTAATTGAAACTAAAGTGATAATAAATGCTGCTGGGTTACACGCTGATGAGATTGCTAAAACTGTATGGGACGATTTCAAGATAAAGCCCTTTAAAGGTGAATACCAGTTATTTGATAAACAGTGGGGAAATCTGGTTAATCATATTCTTTTCCCTATTCCTACTAAATTATCCAAAGGAATTTTGGTGACTCCCACGATTCATAACAATCTCTTAATCGGTCCTAACTCTTATCAAGTCGAGGAAAAGGATGACCCGGCTACTACCAAAGCCGGGACACAGGAAGTATATGAGGGAGCCAGAAAATTAATTCCTCATCTTCCCCATCAAGACCTGATAAACTCTTTTGTCGGTTTAAGAGCCGATATTGAAGGGAGAGATGATTTTATCATTGGGGCTTCAAAAAAGATTAGAGGGTTTATCAATGTGGCAGGTATTGAATCACCCGGCTTAAGTTCTGCCCCGGCTATTGCCGAGATGGTCAGTGGTATTTTAAAAGAAGTGGTTAAAGAAATTTCTCCCCAGTTAGAATTAAATCACAAAGATGATTTTATCGAGACTTTAGCCGACCAGCCGAAATTTGCAGATTATTTAGACAAGACAAGTAAATGGCAGGAGATAGTAGAAAAAGATGCTGATTACGGAGAAATTATCTGCCGATGTGAAAAGGTAAGCAAAGGAGAGGTGCTCAGAGCTATCCACCAACCGGTACCGGCCAGAAGCCTGGATGCCATCAAAAGAAGGGTTAGGGCAGGAATGGGCCGATGTCAGGGAGGTTTTTGCAGTCCCAGAGTTTTAAAAATTCTTTCGGAAGAATTAAAAATCTCTCCTTTAAGAATAACCAAAAAAGGACCGGGTTCAGAAGTTTTAAAGACTAAGACCAAAGATATGATTAAAGAAACAGGAGTTAAGTTTAAAGATGAAGTTAGAGTATGATTTAGTAATTATCGGAGGGGGACCGGCCGGGCTGGCCGTTGCCCTGGAAGCCAAAAGAAATTCGGTGAAAGATATTTTACTCCTGGAGAGAGATAAATATCTGGGAGGAATCCTTCCCCAGTGTATCCATAATGGATTTGGCTTACAGTATTTTAAGGAAGAACTGACCGGACCGGAATATGCAGAGAGATTTATTGCTAAACTCAATGATAACCAGATTGATATAAAGACAGAAACGATGGTTATAGAGGTAACCACCAATAAACGGATTATAGCCATAAACAGAGATGATGGCTTATTACATATTCAAGCAAAAGTAATTGTTCTGGCTATGGGTTGCCGGGAAAGAACCCGAGAAGCGATTGCTATCCCCGGGAGCAGACCTGCTGGAATATTTACCGCCGGTACCGCTCAGAGATATATTAATATTGAAGGATATATACCGGGTCGCGAAGTAGTCGTTCTGGGTTCGGGGGATATCGGGATGATTATGGCTCGCAGGATGACTTTAGAGGGTGCCAAGGTTAAGGCCGTTTTAGAAATTATGCCTTTTTCTACCGGACTGATAAGAAACAAAGTTCAGTGTCTGGATGATTTTAATATTCCCTTAAAATTCAATCACACTATTACTCGAATTGAGGGAGGAAAGCGGGTAGAAAAAGTGGCTGTCGCTCAGGTGGATAAAAACCTGCAAGCGATTCCCGAAACCGAAGAAGAGATAAGCTGTGATACCATCTTATTATCTGTAGGTTTGATTCCGGAAAATGAGCTAACCAGAGAAGCAGGAATTAAATTAGACCCGGTAACCAGAGGACCTATAGTAAATGAAAACCGAGAGACAGAAGTGGAAGGGATTTTTGCTTGTGGGAACGTGCTGCATGTTCATGATTTAGCCGATTTTGTTTCAGAAGAGGGAGAGATCGTAGGTCGAGCTGTAAGCGAATACCTCAAAAGGAATAGAAAATTTCGTCCTCAATCTATAAAAATAGTCCCCGGTGATAATATTGCATATGTAGTCCCTCAACATATAGATTTTAATGTTCCGGGAAGGAAGAAAATAAAAATATTTATGCGGGTAAAAAAGCCAGCAGAGAGGGTCAGGATTAATTTATTAGATGATAAAGGCAGAGTATTGGGTTCTTACAAGAAGAGGATTGTGACCCCGGGAGAGATGGTGAGCGTCTATTTACCGGAAGTTTTATTGGATGATAAATTGAAAAATATAACTATCTCTATTAAAAGGGATTAGAGGGTAAAGAGGATGAAACAAAATAAGATAATATGTGTAAGCTGCCCCATAGGTTGCAGGATGACCGTCCAGAGTAAAGATGGAAAGATTACCTCTATTATAGGGAATGCCTGTCCTAAAGGAATTAAATATGCTGAAGAAGAATTTATCAATCCGCTAAGAATCTTACCCACTACAGTTAAAGTGATTGGGGGTGAATTGCCTTTAGTGTCGGTAAAGACCGAAAAAGCAATCCCCAAAAGATTATTATTAAAAGCTATGACCGAAATTGCTGAAATTGAAGTTAAAGCCCCGGTTGAGATAGGGCAGGTAATTAAAGATGATTTGATGGGAACAGGTGTAAGCCTGATTGCCACCCGCAATATTAAGAGAGTTGATTTTAATCTGCGTTCCTAGTGTAAACTTTGGTGGGGTAGTTAGATAAAAAAGATTATACTTGCATCTTTTCTCTGCTTTTCCATAAAATTTTGAAGTAACAAATTATATATGTTATTATTTTTATAGTGATTTTTCAATCAGTATTTTGTATTTGTATAGGATTATAAAATAAAGGAAAAAAATATAGATGCAAAACCTCAGAGACTTTTTTAGAGAACACCCCGTAATTGCCTCCATTAGAAATGATACAGATTTTAAATATGCTCTCAACAGTAAAGTTGCTGCCCTTTTTATTCTCTACGGGGATATATTTAATCTTCCCCGGATTATGAAAGAATGCAAGGAGCATAACAAGCTGGTTTTTTTACATATGGATCTAATTAAAGGAATTGGTCGAGATAGAGAAGGGATAATATATTTAGCCAGGAAAGAACTTTGTAACGGGATTGTTACCACCAAGAGTAATCTGATCAATATAGCTAAAAAAGAAGGACTTATTGCTGTACAGCGTCTCTTTTTACTCGACTCCGCTGCTTTAAAGACCGGGGAACAACTATTAAAAAATAATCAGCCTGATGCAGTAGAAATTTTACCCGGAATAGCTGCTCCTTATTTTATAGAACACATATACAAAAAGTTGCTCTGCCCGGTTATTGCCGGCGGTCTGATTTCTAATAAAAGTGAAATAGAGGAATTATTTCAAAAAGGAGTCCTGGCAGTATCTACCAGTAGAAAAGAATTATGGTAGTGTAATTTTGGCTTTGCCAATGTCATTCCTGTTCCACTTATGTCATTCCCGCGAAAGCGGGAATCTATCCTTGTAGGGGCGTATTGCGATACGCCCCTACTTATGGATTCCGCATCAAGTGCGGAATGACAAAAACAATATTTTTTCTTTAAATACAACAGCAATTAGGTTATAATTAAAATAACCCGGCATACTACAAATTCTTCGCTGACCTACTACCAGATTAGCGTTAGATACTTGAGGAAGAACCCTATCAGTTCGATATTGCTTATAATGCGGGCAGGCTTTTACTGACTTGCTGATAGAGTTATTCAATTCCTCCGCTCTTAGTACATTCTTAGGGAATAGCAATTCTGCATGGGCTACTAATCTAAAATGAGAGGGGGCGATATATAGAAACAATAAAATCTATATCAGTTAATAAGTTTTAAAATTATTAAGGAGGTTATAACTTTATTATGAAATTAAGAAAAAATTTTTTGATTATTTTGATTTTAAGTTTATGTTTATTATTGTCAGCAGGAACTGCTTTAGCAAAACCGGTAACCATAACTTTCTGGCATGCAATGAGCGGGTCGCGCCTTGGGGTAGTAGAGTCGATTATCGAAAGCTTTAATGCCACTCATCCTGATTTTGAGGTTAAGCCGCTATTTACTGGCTCCTATGCGGAAACACTAACCAAATATGTTGCAGCATATCCTACCAAAACAGGTCCGAATATGGTCCAGGTCTATGAAGTAGGGACTCAGACGATGATTGACAGTGATGCTATTACTCCTGTCTATCAAATCCCTGGAATGTTAGGAGAAACCTGGGATTGGGCACAATACGTTATTCCCATTACTCATTACTACTCTGTAGATGGAAACCTTTGGTCGATGCCCTTTAACTCTTCTACAGCTATGCTCTATTACAACAAAGACCTTTTCAAAGCAGCCGGACTTGATCCGGATAAACCACCTACAACCTGGAAAGAGATGGAAGAGTATGGAGAAAAAATCCTGGCAAGCGGGGTAGTAGATCACGTCTATTCTACGGGATGGCCCAGCTGGATATTTGAACAAACGATGGCCTACCATAACCACCTTTACGCGGATAATGACAACGGACGGGCCGGACTGGCAACAGAAGTGGTCTTTAATGACGAGTTTGGGCATAAAGTTTTTGAAACATGGATAAGATTGCATGATAAAGGAATCTATATCTACGGCGGAGCGGAATACTCAGCAAATTCAGCCTTTAAAGCCGGTCAAATAGCTATGCTCATTCAGTCTACCTCATCACTGGCTGGTATTCTTAAAGCTTCCGAATTCAAGGTTGGTACCAGCTTTTTACCGCGTTTCGAAGGTTATCCGGTAGGGAATTCCATAATCGGAGGCGGGAGCCTTTGGGTTACCAAAGGACAAAGTGAAGAAGAACTCCGTGGTGTTTGGGAATTCCTGAAGTATATTGGCCAAAAAGATATTGCTATCCAGTGGCACAAGGGGACAGGATACTTCCCGGTGAGCGGAGCCGCACTCAAAGCCCTCTTAGATGAGGGATGGTTCTCTGCAGATCAAGCTTTCCTTACCGCCTTCCTTCAGATTCTTGCCGGGAGACGGGATACTGCAGCGGCAACCGGGGTTCGCTTAGGCCCCTTCGTGGCAATGAGAGAACACTTCAGAGCTGCCTTAGAGAAATCCATTGGTGGTGAGCTTTCTCCGAAAGATGCTTTGAACGAAGCAGCAGAAAAGATGAATGCGTTATTAAAAGACTACTTAGAACTATACGGCAAATAAAAGTATGACGCAGTATAGGGGCAAGTTTTAAACTTGCCCCTATACTTTTTTAAACCCTGAATATACCAAAAGGAGAAAGAATGCACGAAGATAGATTTCCCGGACACAAATTTTTACCTTACATACTTATCGCCCCATCCATTGCTGTAATTTTTATCTTTTTAATTGGTCCTTTTGGCCAAAGCATATATGAATCTTTCTTTGTCTCAACGCCGTTTGGCACGAGAACCATATATGTTGGACTTCGCAATTATATCCGTTTATTTTCTTCCCCGGACTATCTAAACAGTGTTGTAGCTACTTTTAAGTTTGCTGCTTTTGTTATCATTATCGGACTTTCTATTTCACTGGCGATTGCTCAATTACTCAACCAGAAAATCAGGGGAGTGGGCTTCTATCAAGTCGCTCTTATCTGGACTTACGCCATCTCTCCGACAATAGCCGGTGTTATCTGGGCTTCGATGTTTGCGCCTGCCACCGGCCTTATCCCTTATATTGTTTCCAAACTATCTGGCGGATATACGATGAATTGGATGACCAACGGCCAGTTAGCGTTATTTATAGTAGCTGCTGCCGCTACCTGGAAAATGCTGGGCTACAATATCATTTTTTTCCTGGCAGGATTACAAAATGTACCGGATGAATTTTTGGAAGCCGCCCAGATAGATGGTGCAAGCCCCTGGAAAGCTTTTTGGCGGATAACTTTTCCTATGCTTTCCCCCACTACCAGCTTTTTATTATTTGTTAATATGCTTTATGCTTTCTTCCAGGTTTTCGGGTTGATAGATATTATGACACGGGGCGGTCCGGGAAATGCGACAGAACTTTTGGTATATAAGTTGTATCGTGATGGTTTTATTCATCTAAATACTGGATTTGCATCAGCCCAATCATTTATAATATTTTTTGTGATTTCTGTGGTAGCAATTATTCAATTGAGAATAGTTACCAGAAAAGCTATTTATTTTCGGTGAGGTAATATTTTATGACAAGAAAAAATCGACACGAAATTTTGATTCATGCAATACTTATTATATTGGTTATAGTCCTGGCTTTTCCGGTTTTTTTCGCTTTGGTTACCAGTACCTTAAGCTTCCAGGAATCCTACGAATATCCACCAAAACTTATACCAGGAAACCAATTTATGAACAATTTTAAGGATGCCTGGGAGCGAGTTAATATAGGGCGGCTCTTTTTTAATAGTACCTTGATTTCAGTAGTTGTAGCAATAGTGAAAACTATCCTGGCATTACTGGCTGCCTTTGCCTATACCCACTTTAAATTTCGCGGTCAGGGTCTGTTGTTCTCTATGTGTATGATCACCCAAATGCTACCTCTCCCCGTCCGTATTATTCCAACTTATCAGTTAATAGCAACCTTCAACTGGATAAATTCTTACTATGCTCTTATGGTACCGTTTTTTGCCAGCACAACAGGACTACTTCTTTTTCGGCAATTCTACATGACTGTACCTGCAGACCTCCCGGATGCAGCCCGGGTTGATGGGGCAAGCCCTATGCGTTATTTTCTGCAAATTCTGGTTCCTATTTCCAAGACCAATATTGCAGCTCTATTTGTTATAGAGTTTATCTTTATGTGGAGTCAGTATTTATGGCCCTTAATTGTAACCACAACCGGTGAAATGCGCGTTATACAAATTGGTATTAAGATGCTCTTGGCCAGTGAGCAGATAGCTCCTGAGTGGAATGTTATCATGGCCGGCACGGTGATTGCTATGTTGCCTCCGCTTATAGTCCTTTTGGTTTTGCGGAAAAGCTTTGTTCAAGGAATTGCGATGCAGACAACTAAATAAAAAGAGTAAGGAGTAATTACCCGATGCGTACACATTTGAGCTGTGCAAGTTGCATAATAGATGATTTGTGCGGTGCTTTACAGTTAGTCCCCTTAGAGGAAAAAATTAAAAAGGAGATATTAAGGGAATCTTTTCAGTTTCTTGCTCGAGAGTTCTCCACAGAAAAAATTCCCTCTTACTTCATCACTGAAGTTCACAGAATCTTAAAGAGGATATCAGGGATAGAAATTCCTTTTAAAGAAATAAGAGATAAATGCAACCAGCTGGGTATGGAGATGGCAGAAAAGATCAATTTGGAAGCAGAAGGATTGAAGGAATCGGAAAGATTTTCATTTTTGGTTAATTGGGTTATTGCCAGCAATCATCTTGATTTTCGTACAGTAGGAACAGGCTATGGTTTCCAAATGGCAGAAATAATAAAAGATCTTCGTGCCTGTGTTTCAGAAGGATTAAGAATAGACCAGAGAGCTGAAATTTTCCGGATAGCTAAAAGCTCACCTAAAATACTTTATATTCATGATAACGTGGGTGAAATTTCTTTTGATAAGCTTTTAATAAAAGAGCTCAGAAGATATGGAGCTTCAGTAACTTCTGCTTTAAGGGGAGGGCCTATAACCAGCGATGCTACCATAGAAGATGGAGAAACAGTAGGCCTTCAAGAAGCTGCCTCAGAAATCATTTTAGCCGGGCCCGATACATTGGGCATTTCTCTTAGTGAAATGTCTGACCAACTAAAACGAGAACTTCAGACTGCTGATCTGGTAATTGCCAAAGGCCAGGCAAATTATTATGCTTTGACCGAATACAGGTTAAAAGTGCCCGGTGAGATCTCCTGTCTTTTCAGAACTAAATGCGAGATAGTGTCAAATGATCTGGGGGAAACAGGAAAAATAAATGTAGCCATCTTGCTTTAAATATAAGAAATGTTAATAAAAAAGATATACGAAATTTTTGATTTCAGAAAATTTATCCTCTCACCCCTGACATTATTAATGTGGTATTATAAGTATAATATATAAATTTATTGAATTATTCGAATAAATATTTGTATAATTAATAAAAACTAACAAACAGTAGAGGATTATGTTGCTGGAAAAAACATGATAATAATTTTGTTAGTATCAACAAACAATAGGTTGTATATTGTAAAAAAATAAGGAGAAAAATAAATTTATGAGCCAGTTATTAACAATTAGAGAAGCAACTAAATGGGCAGCAAAGTTTTTAAATAAACAGGTAAGTACATCAAATATTTCTTATTTGATTCAATATGGGAGAATAAGAAAATTTGGCGGAAATGGTGAAGTACTAATTGATATTAAAGATTTAGAAGATTATTATAAAACCCATTATTATACTAAAAAAGATAAGTGGAAAAGGCGTTTAGGTAATGATCTAAACTGGGCTCTTTCATTTTCAGAATATAAGGAATCAGAAAGAACAAAACATGTTCATAGATTACATCCGTATAAGGGAAAATTTATTCCTCAACTTGTAGAATACTTCTTAGATTCTCAGGTTGATAATTTTAAAAAAGAAGCTTCATTTAAAAAAGGAGATATTATCCTTGATCCATTTTGCGGGAGTGGAATAACCTTAGTACAATGCAATGAATTGGGAATGCATTCAATTGGAATAGACATCTCTGCATTCAATTCACTGATAAGTAATATAAAAATCGAAAAGCATAATCTTCAAGATGTTGCTATAAACTTGCAAAATATCACAAAAGAACTTAAAAAATTTCAAAAAGGAAAGAACAATGTAAAATTTGAAGAGGAATTATTATATGAATTAAAATTATTTAATACTAAATTTTTTCCTTCACCGGAATACAGAAGAAAAATCATGCAAAAAGAAATAAATGAAAAAGAATATGCAAAAGATAAAGAACAAAAATTTTTAAGCATTTATTATAATTTAGTGGAAAAATATAAAATCAAAATTAAATAAGATAAAAATAATTCCTTCTTAGATATGTGGTTTTTATTTCCAGTGAGAGAAGAAATCGATTTTGTATTTAAGGAATTGAAAAAAGTAAATAATAAGGAAATTAAAAAAATATTAGCAATAATCTTGAGCAGAACCGTTCGTTCTTGCAGGGCAACTACCCATGCCGATTTAGCAAGCTTAAAAGAGCCTGTTACAACTACGTATTACTGTAAAAAACATGGTAAAATATGCAAACCGATTTTTTCCATTAAAGGATGGTGGCAAAGATATACCATAGATACACTAAACCGCCTTAAGGAATTCGATAGATTAAGAACCGAAACATTTCAAATCTGTCTGACAGGAGATAGCAGAACGATAGATATTTATGAAGAAATCAAAAAAAGAAATTCAGAGTTTGCTAAGATTTTACTGAAACAAAAGATTAAAGGTATTTTTTCAAGTCCACCTTATGTCGGACTTATTGATTATCACGAACAGCATGCTTATGCATACGAAATATTTGGATTTGATCGAAAAGATGAATTAGAAATCGGACCTCTTTCTAATGGTCAGGGGAAAGAAGCAAGAGATGCATATGTTAAAGGTATAGTGGAATCTTTAAGAAATTGTAAAAAATATCTTCAAAAAGATTACGATATTTTTTTAGTAGCCAATGACAAGTTTAATATTTATCCTGATATTGCTCAGTTGGCTGAGATGAAAATTGTTAATCGATTTAAACGGCCTGTGTTAAATAGAGTGGAAAAAGATAGATCTAATGCATATGCAGAAATAATATTTCATTTAAAGGAGAGATAAAATGTCGCTTACAAAAGAACAAATAAAATTAATCGAGAATACTATTAAAGATAGCCTACGGAAAAAGTTTCAGACATATAAGCCAGAAACCAATTATATGCCTTTTCATTATCGTTTACTCGGTCGTGATAGAATGGCATTATTTTCCTTTATCCACTCACTAAATACCACTTTTGGTATATCTATTTTTGAACCTGTTGCAGAAACTTTGGCAAGTTTGAACTTTGAATTTGCACAAAAACAGTACGTGGTTGGCGATACCATTAGTGAACAAGCTCAATCTGAAATTCAACGTATTATGAATGAACTTACAATTGGAAAAAATCCAAATAAGGCGGAAGAAATCGAAAGGATAAGAAAAGTTTGCAACAAGGGCACAATGAACAAATTAAAAACCGTAAAAGTGGATTTGTTTGTTTAGAGTCCAGATGGAATAGCTCATTTATTTGATTTAAAAACAGCTAAACCAAATATCAGTAATTTTAAAGATTTTAAACGGACATTGTTAGAATGGATAGCAATTTTCTTAGCAAAAAATCCAAACGCAAAGGTAAAATCATATATTGCGATTCCTTATAATCCATACGAACCAAGACCTTATGAAAGATGGACATTAAAAGGCATGTTAGATTTGGATAATGAGTTAAAAGTCGCAGAAGAATTGTGGGACTTTCTTGGGAATAATGGTGCCTATGAAGAATTATTAAATTGTTTTGAAAGAGTAGGTATAGAATTAAGACCAGAAATTGATGTGTATTTTTCAAAATTCAAGCAATAAAGTTATAGGAACAAGAGTGAATGCCCACAATAGCAAATAACACAACATATATGTAGGAACAGGGGATGGTTGCCTGTTCCTATTTACACTCCCTTGAAACCATTTATTTAAAAGGGTTTCAGACCCACTACAGGAATACCCTTTTAACGCACGTAGAGTGCCTTTAAACGCACTTCATTTTTCGAAAAATCAGAAAAAATTACAACCCCCATTTTTGGCCTATTTTTACCTTTCCCAGATCGGGAAACCTTATAAATAGCCATTTTCAGTTTTTGAAAGAGTGAAATTTTAGTCAAAAAAGTGCGATTTTTGAGGGGTAAAGTACCTATTTTTTAAAATTATGCATTTAAAGGCACTTACAGTGATTTTTTATTTGAAACCCTTATTTTATAAGGCTTTCAGAAAGGTCTTTTTCTACAGTTTTCCACAGATAGGCCTAATTCGTGACAAGGGATGGCTCTGTGGTACTTTTTTAATTGAATAATTATCTAAAAAGGAGAAAAATAGAGGAACAGGAAGACTGATTTTTAGCTAAGTAATAGAGATAAGTATATATATAGAATTAGAGGATTATCAGTTTTTATAGGAAAAAATACTAATCCTTAAAAAGTAGAAAATATAAGGATTTCTGCGTTTTTTTGTTATATGGGATGATGATAGTGCTTCTAAAATATCGAGAAAATGAGGTAAAAAAGGGCAAAAAGTTATATTTTTATGAGGCTGAAATCCTTACAATATAAGGGTTTTAGCTAAATATTGCCGTAGCTGCGTTTTTTGAGGTTGGTTAAGGAGATTGTTCATATTTTTAAAATAGGCGCTTAAAATGGCTTATTTTTAGGTGTGGGTGGAAAGCATTATTTTAAAATTTATTGACAGGTTAAAAAAAATATGTTATACATATATTGTATACAATATCTATAAATATAACTTAGAATTAAAATAAATTTTCGTTAAAAGTGTAATTAGCTTTTAAATTATTTTTCTCCAAGATTAGTATAAAGAAAAAAGTACAAAGGGGGGATGAAAAGAGACGATAAAAAGGATGTATTACAACTATAAATAAGAAAGAAAGTTTTTAAAAAATTAGTGGAGGATTATTATGAAAAAATTATTTTTATTGATTGTTGTTACATTATGTGTTTGTATGAGTTTTGTGCTCTTTGCAAGTGCTTCCTATCCTGAAAGAAATATCACAAATGTATTGGTATGGAGTGCTGGAGGCGGTACCGATGCTTGTAACCGAGTTGTTGTGGCGGAAATGGCTAAAATATTAGGCGTGAATATTAATGTTGTTAATAAAACAGGTGGAGCAGGCGGTTCTGTGGGGATGAATTATGCTTATTCACAACCTTCTGATGGTTACACTCTTTGTGGTCTTTCTGAGTCTTGTGTAACTGCCGGAGTACAGGGAGGTTTCGATAAAAGAATGGACGTCTGGGAATATTTTATTATCGGTGGCTCACCAGATGTTGTTTCTGTTTCTGCGAATACTCCTTATATGACATTAAAAGATTTAATTGAAGCAGCTAAAGCTGATCCTGGAACGATAAGGGCTGGCGCAAGTGCTGCTGGCTCAATACACCATTTAAATCTTCTTGCATTAGAAGATGGTTCAGGTGCGAAATTTAATTATATTCCCTATACAGGGTCTGCTCCTGCACAGAATGCTGCTATGACCGGAGAAGTTTCTGTAGTAGTTACTTCGGTTGCTGAACAGGCTCAATTAATCCGTGGAGGTAAATTAAGACCCCTGGCAGTATTAATTCCTGATTCTTTTGTTTTAGCTGGGGATACACTTCCTTCTGCTTTTGATTCTTATCCCGGACTTTCAGAGTATTTGCCTATTTCACAGGCTATTGGCTTTGCAATAAAAGCGGATGCACCGGATGATATTAAAGCTGTATTGATAGATGCATTCGACAAAGCACTTATGACAGATACTTTTGTAAAATGGGCGGAAGATAATTATTATGTTGTATCTGGAGCGACTGGAAGCGAAGGTGTAGAAATATTTAATAAACTTGAATCTTTATTTGCCTGGACCCTTTGGGATTTGAAAGCTGCAAAAGTTGATCCGTCAACTTTAGGGATACCTAAACCTTAGAAATTGTATAAACTATACTTAATTTAAAAAAGGCAGCTGGATAAATTTTTTTATTCAGCTGCCTAAAATTATTAAAAATTTATGGGACTTAAAGATTAGATTATGAAGAAGAAAGAACTGAGAAAAGCAGATTTTATAACCAGTGTTTTACTTTTGCTATTTAGTGGTTGGATCATTATGGAAACCCTCAAAATGCCAATGAAGGATACTTTTGGAGGTGTGCAAAATGTTTGGTATGTTTCTCCGGCATTATTTCCTTTAATTATCAGCATTTTTATTATGGTTTTAGGAGCAGTACTTTTAATTCATTCTATAAAAACTGGTGGAGCTAAATATTTTTTGGATAATTTTTCAGTTAGATATAAAGGGTTATCTGAAAAAAATATTAGATTTATTGGTATTTTATTAGCTTTATTTTCTTTTGTCTATTTAAATGTTCCTCGTATTGATTTTTTTATTTCTGTTATACTCTTTTTAACTTATTTTATATCTGTTTTTTATTTTGATAATGAAAGTTTATTAAGAAAACTTACTTTATTTTATTTTATCGGAAGTATAATTTTTATCATTCTTTTTGCATTCGGAATTTCCAAATTTCTTAATTCTTATTATCAATATTTTACAGATATTTTGGCATTATTTTTCTATTTAAGTTATATAATTTATAATTGGATAAATATAAAAAGCGGTAATATTTTTAAAAAAAGATTCATCGTTTCTTTAATAGTATCTCTGGCAGTGCCACTGATTCTTTGTCCAACTTTCAGATATTTTTTATTGGTTCCACTTCCTAAAGAGGGATTAATCATACAAATAATGCATAATATTTATTACCTGATAAAATAGTGGGTGTTAATATGTTTATCTTTGAGCAGTTATTTATTTTTTTTCAACAAATATATATGTTAATGACTAATCCCATTAATGTGCTCATCCTTTTTGGTGCAGTGCTGTTGGGAATCATCTTTGGAGCCATGCCCGGCTTGACTGCAACCCTTGGTGTAGCCTTACTTGCTACTTTAACCTATGGGATGGATACCAGTACTTCTTTGATTGCCCTGCTATCCATCTATGTGGGGGCAATATATGGTGGGTCCTATGCTTCTATTCTCATTAATATTCCCGGTACAGCTGCTGCGGCAGCTACTGCTTTAGATGGTTACCCTTTAGCATGTCAGGGGAAAGCAGGAAAAGCATTAGGCCTTACAACAACTGCTTCTGCTATTGGTACTTTTATAGGCATGTTATTCGTCATAACCATGGCTCCCCTTATTTCAGCATTTGCCCTTAACTTTACTTCATTTGAATTTTTCTTACTGGCTTTCTTTGGAATTATTATTAGCGGGACTTTGACCAGTCATGACTTAGCGTATAAAGGTTGGATTGCCGGCTTTTTAGGTTTATTTATGGCTTGTGTGGGGAGAGATCAGCTTCAGTTTTATCCTCGATTTACCTTTGGACTTTATGAATTAGACGTGGGGCTTGAGGTTGTACCGGTTCTTATTGGAGCATTTGGTATTCCTCAAATAATTCAAGTATTAAAGGATAAAGTAGTATCCCGAGAAGCGAAACGGTTTCAAA
>Ga0307428_1000206_pt1 | contig 46408 bp, 49 predicted proteins | sample SalMarWE160240MG_FD_202161 | JGI IMG/M metagenome (GOLD analysis project Ga0307428, IMG submission 202161) | Salt marsh sediment microbial communities from the Plum Island Ecosystem LTER, Massachusetts, United States - WE1603-240 | ecosystem: Environmental > Aquatic > Marine > Intertidal zone >...
TCCAAACAGATAATAAACTGTTTGGATTTTTTTATTTTCTAATAGTTTTAATGAGGTAAAGAAAAAACAAAGAAAAAATAAACAAAAAACAAAGAAAAAACTCGATACAAGAAATTTTTTTTATGATTTAATTATAAAGATTGGCCAACCGATAACCAAAGACTATTTTCGACGAAGGAGAAAAAATGGAAAAAGAATTTCTTGTAAATAAAAATGAATTAACCAAAGAAGGTTATGTTGTCGTTTCATCTTATTTTTTAGATAACTGTGTAGAGATATTGGGAACCGGACCAGCCATGCTCTATATTCAATTACTTAATTATTGTCACAAGGGCAAAGATCTGGCCTGGCCTTCTTTAGCTACCTTGGGCAAGAAAATGCAATTTACTCCCAAATCTATAACCAAATTTCACCAGATATTATTGAAACACGGATTAATTAAAAAGATAAGCAAAGGAAAAACTCCATCCGGAAATTATAGGCGAAATATTTACCAGATAACCCCTCTTCATATGGTAAAAAATACCCTATCCATGGGAAATATTTTCCCCCAAGTAGAGGAAAAAATTACTCCTAACATAGGGAAAAAATTACCTACTAACAATACCAATCTTAACATTACCAATTCAATAACAGCAACAAAGAGAGAAAAGGATGTTGTTGTTGCTATTAATTTTAAAAAATTAAAAGAGAAAGGAGAAGAAAGAATGAGAGTAATAAGAGAACGGATGGTTGAATTAGATTTTAAGGAGGAATTTATTGATAAGATATTAAAAGAATATTCGACGAAGAAGATTGATGAAAAATTAGATTTGCTGATGGAGAGGAAAAATATTAAAAATCCCGTCGGCTGGTTAAGAGCAGCCCTAAAGAATGATTATCAGGATGCAGAACAAGAAAGATATGATGAAGAACCTTTAGAACAGGTATCTCGCCAAACTCCCCTATCCCACCTTAGTTCCACGCCCTCAATGGATAAGAAATTTAGAGAGACTATTGTAATAGACTCTCACCTATCACCGGAAGACAGAAAAATCCAATCCCGAGAGAAGGTTTTAAAGATGATCAGAAAGACCCGGAAAATGCTAGCCAACCTGAAAACAAAAGGAGGAACAAATGTCCGAGCTAAAATTTCTAATTAGTAAAGCTAAACAAAAAGACTTAAAGGCAATGGGGGAACTGTTTAATAAATTTAAGCCCTTGTTGAAATCAAGAGCCAAAAGATATTCCCGATACGGCTTGGAATATGATGATGTCTTTCAGCAGGGGGCACTTCTCTTTATTTTAGCTGTTTATGATTATAAAGAAAAAGGCAATGTTCCTTTTGCGGGTTATATAAAAAAGAGAATCAATTGGGGATTATATCTCTATAATCGCAGATATTTTCAAAGAAAAGTAGAAATTTCTTCTGGCCTAAAAATAGGTGACTGAGCCTTGTAGGGGCGTATGGCAATACGCCCCTACCAAATATCTTAAAGGAGAATGATGCTTATGAATACCTTAGAAAATATCTTACGGGAAGTAGAAATGGAAAGAGGTTATCAACTTCTAACTATAAGAGAAAGAAATATTATCAACCTGTATTATCTAGAGGGATACAAAGATGAAGAGATTGCTGCCCTTTATGATCTCACTCGTCAGGCTATAAATTATATTAGAAATAAAGGAATAAATAAATTAAAAATATTTTAAAATATTTTTTCATTTCTTTTGCTAAATCACCTCTTTTTTGTATCTATATAAGTAGAGGGAGTAATTAGTCGTTAGTGAATAGCTTAAGTAAAAGGGGGACACACTTTACTTTTCACCATGCATTAAATGCGGGAATATAAAAGAAGAATGTCCCCCTTTTATGCTAAATGTCATTGCGAACGACCGAAGGGAGTGCGGCAATCTCAACTTGCAACTTGTAACTTGAAACTCGCAACCCTACACCCTCAATTACACTTAATGGGAAAGGAGGTGAAAAATAAATGGCCACAGTCGTAACCGTCCCCCGTGATTCAAGCTTACAGTTAAGACTGGTAGTAGGCACTAATCCGGAAACCGGAGCACCTATCGTTAACAGCAAGACTTTCAATAAGATTAAATCTACTGCTATCGAACAGGATGCCTATGATGTAGCTAATGCTTTAGTGGACTTGCAGAAGTATACCGTAGATGAAATCAGATTCGAAAAAGAATCCCAACTAACAGAGTAGTCGTTAGCCAGAAAAACGAGAAAGAAAAGGAACAGACTAATAACTACAAGCTAAAAACGGTAATGAGTAATTAGTAACATGTAACCTGTGAGAGACCTAAAAATCGAAATGTCATTGCGAGCCCTGATTTATCAGGGCGCGGCAATCTCGTAATTTAATGAGATTGCTTTGTCATTACATTCCTCGCAATGACAAATCGTAGAATTACTGAATCTCTAATTACTCATTACTTATCACTTATCACGTTAATTGGCTATTAGCCAATTAACTAAGAAGGAGGTGAAAAAATAAAATGGCCACCGAATTAGGAGAAGTAACCAGTTATAAGAGACTGTATATGCAGTTTAGAGATAGTGCAGCTAAAACCATAAATCTAACCTTAAATAACCCCAAGAACGTAGATGATGGAGACTATGTTGATTTAGCAGCTCAGGATGTAGCAGTAGAAGGAGTGATGGATACTATCATCACCAAGAACATCTTCCATAATAACGGTAATGACTTAGTAGCCAAAGTAAATGCCAGGATACTTGATTACAAATCTACTGATGTTATGGATGTGTAGCTAATGGGCAGTAGCTCATTAGCTTGTTAGTTAGTTAGCTGGTTAATCGGTTATAAAAACCCCAAAAGAAAAAGCAAGAGGTATTGATGCCTTTTGCGGTTAGCTAGATAAAAGGGGGACACACTTTACTTTTCACCAGGCATTAAATGCGGGAATATAAAAGAAGAATGTCCCCCTTTTATGCTGAAAGGAGTGCGGCAATCTCGTCTCTGGGATTGCTTCGTCACTTCGTTCCTCGCAATGACAAATTACCAGAAAGGAGAAAATAATATGTTAGAAGCAATCTTAAGTAAATATCTATTAAATGCCCTACTGTTATCTCTTGTCTCTATCTTCTACAGTTTCCTGAAGAACAAATTAGGAGAAGACAGAGCCGGAACCATTAAAGAGGCTATCTTATCTGCCATGCTCTGGGCAGAAGAAGAATTAGGGATAGGAAATGGTAATCAGAAATGGGAGATAGCCTGGAAAAAGTTAATAGAGATATTAACAGATAAGAATATCAAGTTAAGAAAATCTGAAGAGAAAGCAGTGAAGACTATGATGAAGGCCAATGTAGGAAGGATCAATAAACAGACTTACGATATCTTATCAAAGAGAAAATTATTGAAGGGTAAAGGGGCGATTCAGCAGTCATTTTAAGTTAATTAGTGAGGTAAACAAATGGAGATGTTAAATGAAATTAATGATATAGGTATAGCTAAACACTTCAGGCTATCCGAGTTTGCCTGCCCCTGTTGTAAACAGGTAATGCTCCATCCTAAGCTGCTGGTTAAACTAATAGAGTTAAGAAAGATATTAGAAAGACCGGTTTATATTAACTCCGGATACCGTTGTCCCAAATATAATCAAAAGGTTGGGGGAGTAGTAAATAGTTATCACCGTATCGGCTTAGCAGCAGATATTAAAGTAAAAGATATCAGTTTAATTAACCTTTTAGAAGTATGTGAAAATATTGGTTTTGGCGGAATCGGGTTTTATGAGAAGAAGAACTTCTTGCATCTTGATGTCCGCCCTACCAAAAGAGCCAGATGGAGGGAATGACTAGGGAAAAGGGGGACACACTTTACTTTTCACCATGCATTAAATGCGGGAATATAAAAGAAGAATGTCCCCATTTTCACCTTAATCCTCCCCCTCAAGAGGGAGGAGATTGTAATTGTTAAAAAGGAGAATTGTTATATGGATGTTAAAACATTGTCTGAAGTGATCGCCAATCAGGGATTCCCTATCGCCTTATCGATACTCTTAATCTTTCGTATCGATAGATTTATGCAGGAGATAGTGATTGCCCAGAAAGAGGGATATCGGCAGGTCCTGGAAAATACCAAAGAGATACACAATACGATTACCAACTTAAACCAACAGAACCGGGAATATTATTCTCTGCGTTTTGCGGAAGTGCAGAAAGAATTATCCGGGATGAAAGTAGAGTTGGGTTCACCCCGTTAAATGATTTATATTTATGCGGGGGAAAATTGAATAGAGAGAAAAATAAAAAAGGGCAAGCTATAAAAAAAGTCAGTTTTTTAGCTAACCCTTTTTTATTTTGTAATCGAATTTGTCAGCACATTAGACCCCCTTGTTATTAATGCCCAATATTAACTATCTTTATAATTTACGATATTTTCTTCAAATGTAAATTTAACCGCTCAATTATTCAAGAAAAAAGGCGTATATTCTATATCAAAAACTTACCATCTTTATAAACCAGCTCGCCATCCGCGTAAATTTCACCGCCCTTTTTCATATCACAGAGCATATCCCAGTGTATGACTGATTGATTTTTCCCTAAAGATTCAGGTATAGACCTTCCGATTGCCAGATGGACTGTTCCTCCAATCTTCTCATCAAATAACATATGCTTGGTAAATTTCTTTATATTATAATTTGTTCCTGCCGCAATTTCTCCTACATACCTTGCCCCCTTATTTGTCTCAAGAAGCTGCTCTAATAGTTCTTGTCCCTTAGCCGCTGCCGCTTTTATTACCCTTCCTCTTTCAAAGGTCAATTGAATATCTTCGATTTCTCTTCCCCCGTATATACCGGGAAAATTGAATCTAATATGGCCTTCTACACTATCTTCTATCGGTCCGGTAAAGACTTCACCATCAGGGAAATTCGCTTTACCGCAACAGTTTACCCATTTTCTGCCTTCAATTGACATATTTAAATCAGTATCTCTGGAAACTATTCTGAGATGTTCTTTACCATTTAAAATATTACAGATACCTTCCTGTTTCTTTTTTATTTCTTTCCATTCTGCTATAGGGTCTTTTCTATCGATATAACCTGCTCCATAGACAAAATCTTCGTATTCGGATATCGACATGTTCGCTTCCTGGGCATTTGCCTGATTGGGGAACATTGTGCCACACCATCTTAACTCTTTTTTTGCGACTCTTTCAAAAAATATCCTGGTAATTTCACTTGAACCTTGAGCTGATAATTTCAATTTTTCGGGATTTACATTGCTAAGAATTCTGGTATTGGCCCCGCCAAAAAAGGATAACAGCACATCTACTGTTTCGAAAGCCTTTTTTACACTATCAGGTACATATTTAATCTGTTCCTCACTACCTCCCTTTAATAATATCTCTTTCAACTCTTCACTGTTTATTAAAACCTGAGGAAGAGCTCCCAGTTCAACCGCCAGGCGATAGCTTTCTTTAATTAAAGGCAGGGTGACTATATCACCCTCAATTACTATTTTTTCTCCCTTTTTTAGATCAAGTGAGTACTTTAAGAGCACCTCTGCATGTTTTTTTATTCTATTATCCATCTTTTACCTCCTTAATTAATATCTCAAAAAAGGGGACAGGCTACTTTTTTAAATAATTCGAAAATAAAGATAAAAAAAGTAGTCCCTTTTTTTATCCATTTAGTTTTTTCTTGATATCCACCAACACACCAGGAACAATATACCAGGGGTGGGGAGTGCTATTGCTATTGGATAGAGGGATAAGGTCGGGGCGAGAGGACTTGAACCTCCGACCCCCTGAACCCCATTCAGGTGCGCTTCCAAACTGCGCTACGCCCCGACTTTTACATTATACTAAATGATTTTATTTATAGCAATAAAGTTTTGTTATTTTTTATTGGATTAGTGAATTTCTTTACGAGGGAGGGAATGGTACAGGGAAAGATGGATTCCCATTTTCATGGGAATGACATAAGAGGGCGTATTGCAATACGCCCCTACTTCGCAATAACAGAAATACTTCGGGTCAGATGATTCCGACCCCTACAAGTAATAAAAGAGGAAGATGTTAGGGAAACTATAGTTTGATAAATCTTTTGCCTTCGATCTCTTTTATTAAATCTTTTAGTTCGAGGTTTAGTAAGATTTCGCTGACTTTTCCGGCGAGTAGTTTACTGGCTTCAATAATTTCATCTATTTGGGCAGGTTCTTTGGTAATTAACCGGTAAATTATCTTTTCTTCTTCGTTTAGAGAAGTATTTTCTTTAACGATCTCTTTTTTAGCTGTTTTTTGGGGAAGAGCTATGTGTATTTCTTCCAAGATATCCTGATAATTGTTTACTAATTTTGCTCCCTGTTTTATTAAATTGTGCGAACCGTTGGATAACGGAGAGTTTATATTACCCGGAATTGCAAATACTTCCCTGCCCTGGTCGAGGGCAAAATCGGCAGTGATTAAAGCACCGCTCTTTTCAGCTGCTTCCACTACCACCGTTCCCAGACTTAATCCGCTGATAATACGATTCCTGCGGGGGAAGTTCTGTCTTTCCGGCAGAGTAGAAAGAGGAAATTCGCTTATTACTGCTCCTGATTCTTGTATCTCTTGAGCCAACCTTCTATTTTCGGGAGGATATATATGGTCGATACCGCAACCAAATACTGCTATGGTTCGACCATTTACTGATGAAAGTGCGCCTTTATGGGCGGCTGTATCTATTCCCCGGGCCATTCCGCTGATTATGGTCAATCCGGTTAAAGCTAAATCTTTGCTTAATTTTTCGGCTACCATCTTTCCGTAGTAGGTGGCTTTTCTTGAACCCACGATGGAGATAGAATTTTTGTCTACTTCAGCAATAGTTCCTTTAAAATATAAAACCGGAGGAGGATAATGGATGGTTTTTAGGTTTTCAGGATATTGGCCATCCCCAATGGTTAATACATTGACTTTATGTTTATGTATTAAATCTAATTCTTGTTCGGGATTGATATTGTTTTTTTCTTCGAAAATCCTGGAGGATATTTTGGGGTTTAAATTTAGTATTTTGGATATTTCTCCTGATTTTGCCTGCCAGGCAGCATCGACTGAACCAAAGTATTCAAGTAATTTATAAAATCTTTTTGGACCTATGTCCGGTATTTTATTCCAGGCCAGCCAGTATTTTAATGAATTCTTTTTCACACTAATATTCCTCCTCGATTTCTTACGGGTTCGATAAAACGAATCACCACATTTGCCTAGACAGGCGAGACGCCTGTCCTACGTCGGATGTAGAGATTGCTTCCCCTGCTTTCGCTGGGGCAGGCTTGTTACACTCCTCGCAATGACAGAAAAGATGGGTTCTCGCAATGATAGAAATACCTCACCCTCGCCCTGCCCTCTCCCCTCAAGGGCTGACTTTTACCCATACATGACACGGGGAGTATAATTTAGGGTCCCGCTCTTTGCAGCGGTTTTGTGATTCTATAGAAAGCCACCATATCATCAAGACGCTGTAATCCACGCCATAGAGTCGTTGTTCCGGGTTCCTTGTCTGACTTACGTCCTAAAAATCCACCAAGTGAGGCTATCATCCGCACTGCTTCTCGAATAGTGGGAGGTTTTTTCGGAAGCTCAGTGGTATTATTTACATATACATATAAAACCTTCCATTCCTCCTCCTTAAGAAATCTGTCACAAGGAACATCGGGAGTCTCTCTACCCTGCATAGTCAAAAAGAAAATACGCCAGGCCACTACCATATCGATGGCCAGGCAGGTTTCAATATCTTCTGCATTATCAAAACGGCGATCTTCAATCCGACAACCACTCTTTAGGGTTCGGTGATAGACCTCTATTCCCCAGCGGCGGGTATACCACTTCAATCTCTGCTTGGCATCATCGAAGTTCGAAACCTCTACCGTGGTCAAAAGCATCCATTCCAGCGGTTCTGTAAGTTCAGATGGATAATCAATCTCATGCGCATATACAGCATGTAACTCAATCGGCGGCAGCTTTTTACCCCTCGGCGGAGTAAGAGTAATCTGGGAAAAACGTATCTTAAGCCTTGCAGTCCTTGCAAGACGTGAACCCTTACGGGGAATAAAAACATCACAAAATCCAGAAACAGGCTCACTTCGCATCTTATCCCAGAGATATTTTTCTTCGACCTTTCTCTTTCGACCCTTGTCTGCCCGAACCAGTAATTCCGGCCCATCATGGTCTAAGGCGGCCTCATAAAATAATTCATATATGTCAGCCTCACGGTCTCCTACACTTATAAACATCGTATCAGAACATAGTTTCTGTACCTCAGATACAGCTCGATAGCTTTTGAGCCATTTCATGCTCTCTTTCTCGGAAATAGGCAGCACTTTACGGTTTTTGCTCTTCCCTGGCTTACCACGAGCCCAGCATTGCACATCAAGTAATCCTAAAGGGCTACCATCCGGACTAAAGGCTACAGTATCATGTAAGATAAGTCCTCTGGCTTTATCTTTTGTAGTATTTATAGGACCCATTCCTTCTGTTTTAAGATGAGTTGTGTAATTAAGGATTGTGGTGTCCTGTACAGCTAATACAATATCGTGATCTTTAATACGTTGTACTGTCGCCTCAATATGAGACTTAAGTAACTCTCCCATATTCACCCGCCTATTATCAAAAAAACGATAAGCTGCTTTTGACTTTGCTATAGAACCATTACATGCTTGGGGTACTAAAGCGCCTGGTCGAGCAAAAAAATCCCTGGCTATTATATGCAGCCGATCTTTTAGTCTATTATCAAAAAACTCGACTGTCCCAAACTCCTCTTCCGCCCAATCAATTGGATTGTCAGGACGTGGTCTTACTCCCAAACCTCTTTCCGGCTCACTACATAGGATTGATCGCCAATCTGATTGAAGTGGATAAACATATATATCCTTTTGCCCCTTGCCAACTTGATCTCCTTTTCCTTTAGCCCTCCTGCCTGAGGTCTTCCCTACTTTTATCCAATTAGCCGCCCGATAACAGGTTCCTTTAAATTTTTCCGGGTCTACAAAGGTCTCCAATAATACTGGTCTATAATTATACCGTTTTAGCCAATCCGTACCAAGACGTTTGATGCATTGACTCAAAACATGAGAGGCAAGATTTACTACATGAACACCCGGAACTATGAGGAATCGACTATTACATACAATATACTGCAAATTCTTAACCCTTGCTGCTTCAGGCCAGCCGATCCAGTTATCTCGATCCTTTAAGGCCCAGGAAGCTGCACTAAAACTCAAAGCCCCAACCCACCCAGATGAAGTTAATACCAGATAGCGAATCTGGGCACCACACAAAGGACCGCTTCCTAAATAATGATATTTATTCATCAAGTTGTTCCAAATACCGGACAACTCACTATAACGATTGGGCACCTGAATTATTTTAACTGCCCCCAATTTACTAAAATTGCCATCAACTTCTGCAACTCCAGAGACTTCCACTGGTTTACTGTCCCTTCGTCGGTGAAAGGAATATTGAACCAAGACCTCAGGCAGTTGAATCATTCCTCGCCTATCTAACTCTAATAGCGCTTTTCGACAACTCACCTCACAAAGATTACCATTAGGGGACCTCCAATTTAACCATCTACACACCCTGCGAGATAAAGCACTACGGGAAATCTCCGGATCTTGCTCAATCGTCGCCTGGACCCGGTTTACCACATCTTTATTAAAGTATTGACCGCATATCTTCATACCCCCTATGATATTCTATCTTTGCTCCCGTGTCAAGTGTGTCCAAATGTCTGCCTCAAGGGAGAGGGGTAATAACATTTTTATCCATGCTGTCCCGATATACGATATACGATATACGATATACGATATACTAATAAGTTCCTTTACTGACTAATAGGTTGACCTCTTTGCTATTTATTTTTACATTTCCTGGTTCAGGGGTTTGGGCAATAACCATGTCCTTGGGTACGGAAAAATGATTGGTATAAGTAATTCTCCCTAAAATCAGGTCGTATTCTTCGATAAGGGCAGTAGCTTCTTTTATCTCTTTATTTTTGAGGTCAGGAATAGTTAGGGCAATAACCTTGCTCCCCTTGCTTACTACCACGTAAATTTCTCTGTTCTTTTTTACTTTCGCCCCGCTGGCCGGATCCTGAGCGATAATTTTATTTCGGGAGACTCTTTCGTTAAATTCCTCACCGGAGACATATATCTTTAGCCCGGCATCATACAATTTTTCCTGAGCAACATTTATTTCATCACCGATTACCGAGGGGACTATGGTATCGGAAACATCGAACATGTTCTGGAATACCAAAAAGGCACAGGTCGCACCGGCAATTACTACAAAAATTATGAAAGTCGTGGTAAGAAATGATTTAAAGATAAAGCGAAAGATTTTTCCTATCCAATCCATTTATAAACCTACCCTCTCCTTATCATTTTAGCCATAAAGAATCCATCCAGATCTAAATCTAAATTAGAAAGTCCAGGATATATCTGAATAAATTTCCTCTTCTTGTGCTGGCCTGATACATAAGCTTCCATTTTTCGCTCTTTCAGAAATCCGCCTGGATCTTCTAACTTGAAATTAGGATGTTCTTCTAAAAATTTGCTTACTATTTCCTCGTTTTCTTCCGGCTCGGTACTGCAGGTAGAATATACTAATTTTCCCCCGATCTTCAGGTAGCAAGAAACAGTGTTCAATATTCCCCCTTGCAGTTTGGTCAATTTTTTAAATCTTTTTTCATCATAGTCTTGCCATCTCAGGTCAGGTTTTCTCCTTAAGACTCCCAGTCCGGTACAGGGAACATCTATTAAAACTTTATCTGCCGTCTTTAGATATTTTTCAGTTAATTTTTCGCTATTGTTCTGCCGGGTCTTTACTATATCGATTCCTAATCTTCGGCAGTTACTTTTTACCGTTAATAATCTTAACTTATTACTGTCCATTGCCAGGAGACTGCCTTTGTTGCCCATCAACTGGGCAAGATGGGTGGTCTTCCCACCCGGTGCACTACAGACATCGATTACCGATTCACCTGGTGAAGGCTCCAGCAGATGAGAGACCAATATGGATGCTTCATCCTGAATCTGGAATAATCCTTCCCGGTAAGCAGGAAATTTGGTGATATTGGAAAGTCCTTTAACATATAGTGCTTCCTCGGTAAAGATACCTTCTCTTACTTTAATGTTTTCCTTTTCAAAAATCTTTTTTAAATCAGAGCGTGATATTTTTAGAATATTAGTTCTAATCACTAAAGGTGGTATTTTGTTGTTGGCCTGGCATATTTTAACCGTATCGGCAAAGCCAAATCTTTTCAACCAGCGCTCAATTATATAAAGAGGGTGTGAATAGATGGTAGAAATATAGAGAGCCGTCTCTTTTTCTTTATCCGGCCAGCGAATATTCTCTCTGTTTCGAATAATATTTCTTAAAACACCATTTACAAATTTAGCTATTCCGGAATTCCCGTATTTTTTTGCTAACTGGACTGATTCATTACACACTGCATAATCAGGCACTTTGTCTAAAAAAAGAAGTTGATAAACGCCCATTCTTAATATATTTCTAATCAATACTGGGGTCTCAGATAGAGGTTTAGTAGAAAATTGAGATAGAGCCCAGTCTAATTTATTTCGGTTTCTTACCACCCCATAGGTTATCTCATTGATAAAAGCCGCATCTCTGGTGGAAATTTTATTTTTGTCTAATGATTTGTTTAACAGAATATTGATATAGCCCTGCTTGGAATCAATTTTAACTAAAACAGTTAGTATTGTTTCTCTTATGGGATCAACTTTTGTTTTATTCATAGACTAAATTTATTTTATATTCCCTTCTATCTTCTATTTCTTAATACTATAAGCCTTAACAGCTGAAAGACTGCTACCGAGGTTGCAGCTACATAGGTTAATGCCGCGGCGTTTAAAACTTTTTTAACGGAATTAATTTCTTCTGTATCCAAAACAATATTTGCTCCAACCAACAGGTTTAGCGCTCTCTTGCTGGCATCAAATTCAACCGGTAAAGTGACTAACTGAAACAGTACAGCTAAGGAAAAGGCGATAATGCCGATATCCATCAGGGCGGGAAAACTAAAGATAAAGCCGATTAAAAACAGAGGGACCGCCATGTGGGAGCCGATATTGGTGACCGGTACCAGATTACTGCGAAGGGAAAGCGGAAAATAATTTTTGGCATCCTGAAGGGCATGACCGATCTCGTGAGCTACAATCCCCTGGGCAGCTAATGATTTACCATAATATATTTCTTCGGACAGACCCAACTTCTTCTGCCTGGGGTCATAGTGGTCAGAAAGGCGGCCTTCTATCGGTTTTATCCTAATATTGATTAAATTATTTCGTAATAACAGTTCTTCGGCTGTTTCCTTCCCGCTTAATCCGTTTTTGGCTAATATTTTTGAATATTTTGAATAAGTTGTTTTAACCTTGTATTGGGCATAAAGGGTTAAAATTATTGCCGGTATTAAAATAAATATGGTACCATCGAAAAAGAACATAAAAACCTCCTGTTGTTCACCCTTAATAGACAGGCGAGACGCCTGTCCTACGTGTATCTACATATTACTCGCCTAATAGATCTCCTGCTTTTATTTTATAGCCATTAACAAACTGGCTCGCGGTTAATTCTTTTGAGCTGGCAGGAATCAGTTTTAATATTTCTATAATACTCTTATCCCCGGTAGAGATAAAAATAGCATCTTTTACGATTTTAACTACCCTTCCGGATTTGGGGGAGCCTGTATCCGTTTTACTCTGATAACCATTCAGAAATCTTACCCGGGTAATTTTCAGTTTTCTGCCCTTGTAATAGGTAAAGGCACCGGGGTAAGGAATAGTTCCTCTGATTAGATTATAAACCTTTTCTCCCTTATCACTCCAGTCTATTTTCCCATCCTCTTTATTCATCTTACGGGCAAAAGTTGCCAGTTTAATATCCTGGGGATTTCTTTCTATCTTTTCGCTTTTTATTTTTTCTAAAAGTTTGAGGAGTGACCTGGCGCTTAGAGCAGATAGTCTGTAGTAAAGTTCCCCATAGGTCTCATCCGGTAAGATATCTATTTTCTCCTGAAAGATGATATCTCCGGCATCTATTTTCTCATTCATAAACATAAAAGTTATTCCGGTCTCTTTTTCACCGTTTATAATAGCCCGGTTAATGGGAGCAGCACCCCGATATTTCGGCAGGAGGGAGCCGTGGATATTCATACAGCCTATTTTGGGAATATTTAAAATATGGATGGAAAGAATCTGACCATAAGCAACTACCAGGATAATATCCGGGCTGAATTCTTTTATTCTCTTTATAGATTCCTCATCATTGATGTTCTCCGGCTGAAATATTTCCAACCCCTTATCGAGGGCGATTTTTTTTATGGGGGTGGGCAATATTTTTCTACCGCGTCCTTGAGGACGGTCCGGCTGGGTAATTACTGCTATTATGTTTTCTCTGCTGTCAGCCAGTTTCTCTAAAACCGGCCAGCCAAAATCCGCTGTTCCCATAAAAATAATCTTAAGCATAATTATCACCTTTTTGCCAAAAATATTTATCTTTTATAATTTGAACTCTATTTCACTTTACCTTTAATCTCTTTTAAAAAGAAGAGAACTATCCTACCGTGGGTACGATGCATTCGTGCCCCTATAGTTTAAGTAGACAGGCGAGACGCCTGTCCTACGAAAATAACAATTTATTATTTTTTTTCATCACGGCAACTCCATGATGCTACAACACGTTGTAATCCTAAACACATTACTCATTACGGGCAGACACAAGGTCTGCCCCTACTAATTTTTCCTGTACTTTCTTTTCTTCACTATACGCTGCACGCTATACGCTAAAGGCTATTTTTATTGTTTTTTCTTTTTTAATTTATTTAACAATATCTGTCTTTCCATTCTACCTATTCTATCAATAAATAAAATCCCGTCTAAATGATCGATCTCATGCTGCAGTGCACGGGCGGTTAAACCTTCTTTGGTGATTTCAATCTGGTCTCCGTTCTCGTTAAGTGCTTTTACCGTTACTTTTGACGAACGCTTAACCTTACTATAGATACCGGGGACACTTAAACATCCCTCCTCCTCTACAACTTCTCCCTCGCTTTTAACGATTATGGGATTTATCAATACTATTAATCCATCTTCTTCTTCGTCAACAAGAATTATCCTTTTTGATACTCCCACTTGCGGGGCAGCAAGGCCTACTCCGGAATCAGCATACATGGTCTCAGCCATATCTTTTATAAAATTCAATATTTCCGGGATAACTTCCTCAACCGGTAGTGCTTTTTCCCTTAAAACCGGTTCGTCGTATTCTTTAATTTCTAATATTGCCATCTGTCCCTCCTATAACTTTTAGAGTAATTACACCGATTAAATCTGTGTAATCATTTTTTTATCCCTATATCATCCTTACCGGATCAACATCAATAGTCAATCTGTTTTTTTGGTCAAAATGCTTTGATAACATTTTATCATATTTTTTCTTAAATGCCTTGTTAAATCTTTCTAAATCTTTTACTTTTATTAAAAATTGTACCTTGAAGTTGTTTCTTGATTTCCATAATACCATATCTACAGCACCCAACAATTTAAATTCCGCAGACTCTTTATCTTTGCGGAGGGATTCTAAATAACTGATTAGACATTCCGCCCTCTGTTTAACTGCTTCCTTCTCTTCTCCTAAGACTACGATTTTAATAATATGAGTAAAGGGAGGGTAATCCAGTTCTTTCCGTAATTCAATTTCTTTTTGGTAAAAATAGTTATAATCCTGTTCTTTTAAGGCAATTATACAGTGATCTTCGGGGTTAAAGGTCTGAATAATCACTTCTTTAGAAAAACTTATCTCCCTGAAAGAGTAAATAACTTCACTAAGCAGCTGAAAGGTCTTTTCCCCTGAACGATAATCCGGCAAATTCAGTAGAGTATCAGCGGAAATAATCCCTATTAAATCTACGTTATTAAAATCCACTCCCTTTAACACCATCTGGGTACCTATCAATATATCGGTATTTCCCTGATTGAATTCTTCCAAGATTTTTCGATAATCGTCATCTTTAATTAACGAATCCCGATCCAGGCGCCTTATTTCAGCCCTGGTGAACATCTTTCTGATTTCACTCTCTAATTTTTGGGTTCCCATCCCCAGAGGGCGAATTTCTTTACTGCCGCATTTAGTACAAACATCCGTTACTTTTGCCCTTTTTCCGCAATTATGGCAAATCAGCTGAGCCCTTTTTTTAACATCTAAATGATAAGAAAGGGAAGTATTACAATTGGGGCATTTAGGTATATGTCCGCACTGGCTGCAAATCATAAAACTGGAGAAACCCCTCTTGTTTAAAAAAAGTACGACCTGCTTTTTGTTCTTTAAACTTCTGGAAATGGCTTGCTGAAGTTTGTAGCTTATTATCTTTTTTTTGGACTTTTCCTGAGTCATATCTATTATGGTTTTTTTTAATAAATTTTCTCTTTCCTCTCCGGTGTTCAGCTCCGCTTCCAGAAAATTATTTTCCTGGATATTCCAGTAAGATTCCATCGACGGTGTTTCGCTGCTCAGAATCAGGGGGATGTTCTCCAATTCTGCCCGCTTTAGAGCCACTTCGCGGGCATTATAGCGGGGAGACCTTTCTTCTTTGTACAGATTGCTATATTCCCGCTCCACGATAATCAATCCCAATCTGTCAAAGGGGACGAATATGGATGACCTCATCCCCAGGGTTATATTTACCTGAGAATTTCTTATTTTAATCCATTTCTGGTATTTGGCCTTCTGGTCTATCTTTTCATCAAAGACTACCATGTTATCCTTAAATTCTTTTTCCAGCAGACCGGCTAATTCCGATAGATGAGATTCGGTAGGAGCTAATATAATGGCCTGCCTCCCCTCTTTTAGAGTCTTTCGGATACACTTTAAATAGATTTTCATCCTGCTGTTAAAATCGTTTCCGCGAATTAGAATCGTCTGAAACTTTTTGTTATTTATAATATTTTCTATATCTTTTAAGAGGGGTATTTCTTTTATTTCTTCTGCGGAAAATATAATTTCATTATCTGAGGATTTATCATCTTCGGGCAGCTGAGGGGTTTTTTGGGATGAAATATCCGTTATATCGAATTTATTAAGCCAGGCCTTGCGGGTCTTGGGAATAACATAATTTAAGACCTTTTCCCAGGAACAGAGATAATAATTAGAAATCCATTTGGTTAATCTGATTAGCTGGGGAGTAAGAAGAGGTTTTTTATCGATTATTTGCCGGATATCTTTTAAGTTTTTAACATCTGATTCCACTAAAAATCCCACTACACATCCTGTAGTCACTTTACCTCTAAAAGGGACCGTTACTCTTGAACCGAGCGATATCCGCTCTTTTAAATCCTGAGGAATACAGTAGTGAAATATTTTATCAAAATTATATTCAAAGATTACTATTTCGGCATATTTCTTTTCACCATGCATATTAATAAACTCATTAATTCCATTATTCACTTTATTTTTAAAATTTCATCTAAGATTTTTTCTGCCATATCAATTTTTGGCATCAGAGATAATTTCCGGGTAGTTCCTTTGCTGTTTATCATCCTGGCTCTATTTTTATCTGAGCCAAATCCGGCTTCTTTTACCGATATATCATTAGCGATAATTAGATCTAATCTTTTTTCCTTCAATTTTTTAAGAGCATCGGCCGCCAAATTTTCTGTTTCAGCGGCAAATCCGACCAATATTTTATCTCCTTTTTTCTTTCCTAATTCATAGAGGATATCGAGAGTTCTTTCCAGTTTAATGAACGGATTTTCGTCTTTTTCTTTTTTAATCTTTCCGGCAAATACTTCTTTAGGTCGAAAATCGGCCACTGCGGCGGCAGAAATTATTATATCTGCTTCCGAAAAATATTTAAAAACTTCTTTTTTCATCTCTTCCGCAGATTCAATTGAAATTGTGGTAATCCCTTTGGGGGCGGGTAAAAAGGTTGGCCCGGTTATCAGAATAACCCTTGCCCCTCTGGCCCGGGCAGTCTTTGCCAAAGCGAATCCCATCTTACCGGAAGAATAGTTAGAAATAAATCTTACTTTATCAATAGGTTCTCTGGTGCAGGAAGCAGTAACCAATACCGTCTTGCCCTGGTAATCATTTTTAAAGCTCAGGGTATATTCAACCGTACTTACTATATCTTCGATATTTGCTAATCTGCCCTCTCCTGTTTCGCCGCAAGCCAATCGGCCATATTCTGCATCGATGAACTCATACCCTAAGGCGGTTAATTTTTCTACATTCTGCTGATACAAGGGGTTAGATATCATATTCTTATTCATTGCCGGGGCAAAGATGACCTTCGCTTTGGAAGCCATCACTGTGGTAGTTAACATATCATCGGCGATACCGTTGGCAATTTTACCGATAATATTTGCTGTAGCAGGGGCAATCAATATCAAGTCAGCCCATTCGGCAAGAGAGATATGTTTTACTACCATCTTATCATTTGTAGAAAACAGATTATCTATTACCGGATTCCCGGAAAGAGTAGAAAAGGTTAAAGGCTGAATAAATTTAATGGCAAATTCAGTCATAATTATAAAAACCTCTGCCTCTCTTTTCTTCAATAAACTCACTATCTCCGCCGCTTTATAAGCAGCAATGCTTCCGGTAACTCCCAGGAGTATTTTCTTCCCTTTTAACACTTTCTTTACCTCTTTATATAGTATCGCGTATCGCGAACATAGTTACCCAGTTACCCCATTTGCCAGTTGATTAATTGACCAATTTACCGATTGAATTAGTCGGTAGTATTTAGTACAACGTACAGCGTTTAGCGAGTATAGTTACCCGGTTACCCTGTTCGCTGGTTAACCAGTTAAATTAATCGTAAATAAATGGTAATTCGTACCAAGTATCAAGTATCGCGTTAAAAAAACCAGGATTCAGATGGAGGGGCACAATGAATTGTGCCCCTCTTATATTATTGCCTTTTGATTATCATGGGCACGATGCATCGTGCCCCTACATCTGTTATTCCCATACCTCATGTTGTTCCCGCACCTTATGTCATTCCCATGAAAATAGGAATCTATTCTTTATTATTTTTTTTAGGCGTATGCAATAAGTCTTTAGACTTTCCAGATTCTTCATCTTCATTAAATATCTCTTCAATTTCTACAGGTTTTTCAACTTTATCAGATAAGCTTTTAGATTTTGCAGGTTTTTCAACTTTATCAGATAAGTCTTCAGGTTTTACAGATTCTTTTATTTTCACGGAATCCTCTTCTTCTTTAAATACATCTTCGGACTTTAGAGACTCTTTTTTCTCTTTAATGAATACTTTCCCTGCTTTTATCTCCTCTAAGGCAATCAACATAGGCTTCCTATATTTGGTTTCTATTAAAGGTTTAGCTCCTTTTTCTAACTCCTTTGCTCTTTTTGCTACCATCATTGTTAATAAGTATTTATTATTTTCCATGTTTATTTTCCACCCTTCCTCTCGGTAAAATATACTATCTTACAACTTTACAACCAAAATTCAATTTTTATAATTTGCTATTTTGCACCTTTCGGCAATTATTATAGACTCTAATTTTTTTAGAGCGGTTTTTATATTATCATTCACTACCAGATAATTATAATTTTTTTTATACTTTATTTCAATACGGGCATCTTTTAATCTTTTTTCCAGCGCCTTTTCTCCCTCAGTATTTCTTTTTCGTAATCTATCCTCTAAATCCTTCCAGGTTGGAGGAGCTATAAAAATGAAAACACCATCAGGAAATTTCTTCTTTACCTGCATAGCACCCTGAACATCTAATTCCAGCAGAACATCTCTCCCTTTTTGAACTTCTTCTATTAAAAATTTTATAGGCGTACCCTTATAATCTCCATGGACAATAGCCCATTCTACAAATTTATTTTCTTTTATCCTTTTTTTGAATTCATCCACTGTTACAAAATAATAATCCTTGCCTTCTATTTCATCCTTTCGTGGAGGGCGGGTATTCACCGACACAGAATATTTTAAATCAAGAAAAATACTAAACACCTTTTTCCTTAAAGTGCCTTTACCTACACCTGATGGACCGGAGATAACAAACAGCAGGCCCCTGCTTGATTGCGTATCGCGTATCGAGTATCGAGTATCGCGTTTAGGAACAAAAGATGATAACTCTTTATCGTCAGTCATATTCAAAATTACCTACTTTGGAGTGTTTTCTTCTAATTTAATATTTTGTCCGCTATATTCGGTGAATCGATGGGCAATGGTTTCCGGTTGAATAGAAGATAAAATTACATGATTGCTGTCAGTAATTATTATAGCTCTTGTTCTCCTCCCGTAAGTAGCATCAATCAATTTTTTCTCTGCCCTTGCTTCCTCTTTCAACCTTTTCATCGGTGCGGAATCCGGACTTAAAATAGTTATAACTCTGGTAGAATTCATATAATTCCCAAAACCTATATTCACTAAATCATTCAACATGTTCTGTCCTCTATCATTCTATATTTCTGGCCTGTTCTCTGATCTTTTCCAATTCACTCTTTAGCAAAACAACCAGAGAAGTTACCTCTATATCATTAGTCTTTGACCCGATAGTATTTACCTCCCGATTTATCTCCTGGGTCAAAAAATCCATCTTTCTTCCCACGGATTCATCAGAATTTAATAGATCATCAAATTGGATAAGGTGGCTTTTTAATCTGATAATTTCTTCGGTAATGTCCGTCTTTTCGGTAAATATTGCCGCCTCTAATTCGATTCTTCCCTCATCAACATTCAAGCCATCGGTCAAATCCTTTATTTTTTGTAAAAATTTATCCTTATAGTCGAGTGGTGACGATTTTGAATATTTCCCAATTTTATCTATTAACTTTTGTATTTTCTTGACTCTTTTTCGGATATCGACAACAAGAACCTTACCTTCTCTTTCCCTCATTTTCAGCAAGGAATCCAAGGCAAGATTCGTGGCTTTTTCTACCAGTGACCATATCTTAGCACTCTCTTCTTCTTTTACTATTTTAAATATATCTTTGAACTTAAGCATAGAATCTATGCTTATTTCGTCTTTTAATTTATACTTCTTTTTTAAGGTCTTTAGATTTTTATAATAGGAATCGGCTATTTCTTCATTTAATATTATCTTCTCTTCGGTTAGGCCATAGTTTTCAACTTTTACTAAAATATTAACCTTTCCCCTTGAGACCCTGTTTTTTATTAACTTTTCCATCTTTTGTTCAATTTCCAAAGATTGAAAGTTATTTTTTATATTTATATCACAGTATTTATTGTTTAAGCTTTTTATCTCTGCCAGGCATTCTCCGTCTTCTGCTTTAACCCTTCCTACACCGTAACCGGTCATACTTTTAATCAACTTTATTCCCCTTTATACTTGTTATATTTTAAAAATTAGAAAGTTCACACTAATTTTATGGTAATACCTGCTGCTTGTCAAATAATTTCGTAATAATCAATTCACCAATTCTCCAATTGACCAATTTGCCAATTAAATTAGTCGTTAGTGAATAGTGTGAGTATTTAGTTGCCCTGTTTACCACTTACCCGGTTACCCAACTAATTCTTAACGATATCGATATACGATATACAAAATACGCTAATTCTCTTATTGAGCTAATCAATCCCAATTTTTCCTTTTTTCTTGATTATACCTCTATAATAGATTATATTAAAGTTAAATATATCAGCAAGGAGATTAATATGTCCCTGGACAGCATCGCTTTAGAGGCAATGAGAAAAGAGCTTCTGGAAAAATTTAAAGAGGGAAAGATAATAAGCCTAATTCAGACTAAAAAATATAAAATTATTATTGAAGTAAAACCTGATAAGCTTTTTGCCTTAAATGACACAAATAAAAAAAGCGAAAGCTTTTATATCCATATTTCCATTGACCCATCGCTTCCGGAAATTTACTTTACCGAATTAGAAAATAAACAAAATACTATCAGTTCCCCCTTTTTAACTCTTCTGCAAAATCAGCTAAAGGGAGGAAAAATATTAGATATCGAACACTCCAATTTTGATCGTATTTTACATTTCATTATCAGACCTTACCAAAAGTTCGGTAAATTACCAAATAAAATATTGGTAGTGGAATTTATGGGCAAACACGGCAATATAATTCTTCTCAAAGAAGATAAAACCATAGAAACCAGTATAAAATTAATAGATTCCAATATCAGCAGATACCGGGAAATTATGCCCAGAAAGCTCTATATCTCCCCGCCTTCTCAAAATAAATTGAATCCTTTAAAAATCAACCGGGAAGATTTCCTTAATATTTTTTATTCCACACCTTCAGAAAATAAAGGATTAAGCTTGTGGAAGCTGATACAGGACAGTTTTACAGGCATAAGCCCTCAGAGCGCAAAAGAAGTAGTTCTTCAGGCAAATTTATCCCCAGAGATGAATGCACCTGGGGCATCCGTGGCAGATTTAAAAATACTCTGGATTACTTTTAATAGAATCGTAAATAATATTAAAAATCATAATTTTCAGCCAACCCTATTTTTTGATCCGCTGTCTAAAAAGATAAAAGCCTGGTCTATAATTGATTCAATGCAGTTTCCTAAATACCATAAGCGAACTTTTAATGAAGCGAATTCGTGCATGGAATCCTTATTTACCGAGCTGGAAAAAGAACGGGAACTATTATCTATGCAAAATAAGTTAAACCAGATAATCAGAAAAAATATGTTGAAAATAAATAATAAGATAAACGATTGCCAAAAAAAACTGGAAGAAGTGAAAAATTGTGAAAAATATAAAATAAGCGGTGAACTGATAAAAGCAAATCTTTCCAGCATTAAAAGAGGAGACAGGGAAATTATTACTATCAACTATTATTCTCCCCAGCAGGAAAACATAACCATCCCGCTAAACAATAAACTCACACCCTTAGAGAATGCCCGGTTATATTTTAAAAAATACCGGAAAACAAAAGATAGTTTTCAGATAATTTTCGAGCAGTTAAAGAACCACCGATTAAAACATGCCCAGCTGACCGAGCTTCAGAAATTATATGAACAAGCAATCAATTCTCTTCCCAATCTGCATAAAATTTATAATAACTTAACCAAATTAGGATGGGTAAAGAAAGCCGCAGCCCCTCTTAAAAAAGTAAAAAAAGAAACGAATAGATTACAGCCTGCTAAATATATCTCTAAAGATGGCTGGGAAATCTACGTGGGGAAAAATAACCTGCAAAATGATTTTTTAACCTTTAAATTAGCCTCCGGTAATGATACCTGGCTTCATGTAAAAAACATTCAAGGGTCTCATATTATCATTAAAAATAAAGGGAGTAAACAATCTCTTCCGCTTGACACCTTAATTCAGGCCTCAAATTTAGCCGCTTATTTTAGTAAAGCCAAAAAAGATAATAAGGTATTGGTCGATTATACTTTTAAAAAATACGTAAAAAAACCTAAAAACGCTAAGCCGGGAATGGCTATTTATTCTCAAGAAAAGAGTCTTTGGATAAAAATAGATCCGGAAGAGATTAGGAGTATGGAGAAGGTCTCTCAAAAATAAAAAAATAACCCTGATATTTTTCTATTTTTCACCTCTTTCTAAATAATCAATTATTTCCTGTATATCTTTGGGTAGAGATGTACAAAATTCCATATATTTTTTAGTTGAGGGGTGCACAAAACCTAAAATATGAGAATGCAAGGCCTGCCTGCTGATATTTAATTCTTGCTTTTTATGGCCGTATAGCTGGTCACCAACGATGGGATGGCCGATAAAAGCCAGATGCACTCTTATCTGATGAGTTCTGCCTGTACGAAGAGTTGCTTCGACCAAAGTATAGCCGGAAAATCTTTTTAAGACCTTGAAATGGGTTATTGCTTCCCTGCTTTTGCCTTCCACTGTCACTGCCATTTTTTTCCTGTTTTTTAGACTCCTGCCGATAGGTGCATCGATAATTCCGGAATTATCTTTCATGCATCCGTGGACCAGGGCGAGATATTTTTTGGTTACCTGGTGTTCTTTTATCTGTTTTGATAAATCAAGATGAGCAAAATCATTTTTTGCTGCTACTATCAGGCCGGAGGTATTTTTGTCCAAGCGGTGTACAATACCCGGCCTGATTACCCCGCCTATCCCCGATAAGGAATCTCGGCAATGAAAAAGCAAGGCATTCACCAGAGTACCGGAGCGAATCTTCCCTGCAGGGTGAACAATCATGTAGGCTGGTTTATTAATCACCACCAGGTATTCATCTTCATAAATTATATCTAAGGTGATCGCCTCGGCCTTAATTTCTAATTCTTTGTTTTCCGGTATAGCTAAATCTATCACATCCCCATTTTTCAAGATATAGCTTGGTTTAACCGGATTGTTATTTACTTTTATTTTATCCTGGGTGATTAAATTTCTAATCTGGGACCTGGAGGGATATATTTCTTTCTGGGTTAAATAGAGGTCAATTCTTATTTTATCTTCGCCTGTGAATATTAAACTTTTTTCTTTTTCTATCATAAATAAATCCTATTCTAGCGTATAGCGTACAGCGTTTAGCGTATAGTAATTTAGTATCGCGTATCAAATTATTCGATAGTAAATACTCGTTAATATTTATTAGTGACACGACGTACCGTGTTGTCCTTAAGAATTTACGATTTAATTTTGTAGGGGGGCGGATTCATCCGCCCCGGGTTATTTGGCTAATTCCATTTGGCGGGATAAATCGAACCCCTACTTAAACAGGCGAGACGCCTGTCCTACGGTTTTTCTTTTCTCTTTTCAACCAGCTAACCAGCAAGTGAAGTAATGTGTAACATATGATAAGTATCTGTTTTAATAATTTCAGAAATTTAATTTTATTACTCTATTTTACTCGATACTTACTTGTTATCTCGCTTTCATTTGCTACTCGCAACTATATGCTTTACGCTCCACGCTCTGCGCTAGCTTTGCTTTTTTTCTTCAAGATATTCATAAACACCAGTGAAACCAAGATAACACCTATCAAAATAGTCTGAGTAATGGTTAATAAATTAAATACTTTGTAATTATTTTCGTAAAATCTAAAAAATTCTATAGTAAAGCGAGAAACCGAATATAATATTAAAAAGCTCAACATAAGAAATCCATCATATTTCTTATATTTTTTCATCCAAAGAAGTATGAAAAATATCAAAAAACCATATAGCGAAGAATAAAGTTGTGTAGGAATTACCGGAAGAGTACAGGAACTTCCGGAGGCAATTAATCCATCTTTTAATTGCTGTAAATACACCGGGGGCATATGTAAAGAAGGAAAATGAATACCATAATTTTCTGATACTCTTCCAAAGCAGCAGCCATTTAAAAAACAGCCTATCCTTCCAATTCCTAGTCCGATAGCTACCGATGGAGCAGCAATATCAGTATATTTCCAGAATGAAAGCTTATTCCGTGAAACATACCAGGCGCCAAGGATAAAAGCTAAAAAAAAAGCCCCTAAAAAAGACAGTCCACCTTGCCTGAAATATAATATTTTAATAGGATTTTTTAAATAATAATCGAGATATTGTAAAACATATGCTAATCTACCCCCTATCAGGGCGCCTAAAATAACATATAAACTTATATCTAAAACTCTTTCCGGGTTTTCTCCGCTTTTTTTTGCTTCTTTCATAGCAAAAAGAATGCCTATAATAAAAGCTAAAGCAATCATCACTCCGTAAGAATAGATGGGAAATGAACCAATAGTAAATAATATTCTATACATTATTGAACCTTAATCCTCCTCTTCTTTATATTCTTTAATATTCTTTACATTCTCTTCTTCTTCCCTTTCCGGGGTACGGAATAAAAGATGAATCAATAATATCAACATTCCGCATACTATCGCTGAATCAGCAAAATTAAAAACCGGCCAGATTCTAAAATCTATAAAATCTATTACCTTTCCATCAATTCTCACTCGATCAATAAGATTGCCTACTGCCCCGCCCAGGACAAGCGTTAAAGGAATATACATAAAAGGGTCTTTTTTGAAAATTATTTTTTTATAGATTAAAATCACTAAAATTACTGAAACCAATGCCGCTATTACAAAGAATAAATTGTTATATTCAAAAAGACCAAAGGAGGTCCGAGGATTCTCTATATAGGTTATATGAAATATTCCCTTAATTACCGGTATAGATTCCCCGATCTTCATTTTATATTGAATGAAAAGCTTGCTTGCCTGATCAAATAATATCACAAATATGGCAAAACTTATATATCCCATAGTACTTCCTTTTACTCCTCAAAATGATTATGCATTACTTTAGCGCATTTTTCACAAATCGTCGGGTATTTTTGGTCTTCCCCTACTGTCTCGCTGTAACACCAGCATCTTTCACACTTCTTACCTGCTGCCCTGGTTATCAGTACTTTTATATCTGGAAATTCAATACCCGTATTGCCGTCAGAAGAAAGTTCTTTTTCCACTTCTCCGTAAATTATATCTGTTTTGGAAACAATAAATATGGTTTCCAACTGCTTCTTAAAGGACATCAGATAATCGTAAACTTCTTTATTTTCAGTATAAATATTTACCTGTGCCTCTAAAGAATTACCGATAAAGCCATCACCTCTTTTTATTTCTAAGGCCTTTAAAACATCTTTTCTGATTTTCAAGATGTTGTCCCATTTTTTTTCTAAATCCTCATCGATATAACTTTCATTTACTTCCGGCCAGGATGCGAGAAAAACGCTTTCTTCAGCTTTTTTAATTTCCCTTAAGTACTGCCATATTTCCTCTGCGGTAAAACTTAATACCGGGGCAATCAATTTAACTAAATCACTTATTATCTGATACAATACAGTTTGAGCTGCCCGGCACTCTTCAGAATCAGCAAAAGCAGTGTATAGTCTATCTTTAATTATATCCAGATAAAATGAACTTAAATTAATAGCACAGAAATTATGAATTTCGTGATAGAAGGAATGAAACTCAAACTTATCATAGCTTTCGTTTACTCTTTTCACTAAACTCTGAAAATTACTTAAGACTAATCTGTCTAATTCGTTAAGTTTTTCATAAGAAACTGCATCTATATCAGGATTAAAGTCAGATAAATTTCCCAGGATAAACCGGGCGGTATTTCTAACCCTCCGGTATATTTCCACTAATTGATCTAATATCTTGGAAGAAATCCTAATATCTGTTTGGTAATCAGAAGATGCTACCCATAATCTTAAAATATCCGCTCCGTATTTTTCAATAATCTTCTGAGGAGCTATAACATTGCCTACTGATTTTGACATCTTCCTACCTTCTGCATCAACAATAAAGCCATGAGTTAAAACAGTTTTGTAAGGTGCCTTTTCAAAAGCAGCCACTGAAGTTAACAGTGAAGTTTGAAACCAACCTCTATGCTGATCAGTTCCTTCCAGGTATAATTCTGCCGGCCAATGAAGTTCAGCTCTCTTCTTAAGCACTGCCGCATGGCTGCATCCTGAATCAAACCATACATCCATAATGTCTTTCTCTTTTTCAAAATCTTTACCTTTACAGTGAGGGCACTTATAATCTTTGGGTAAAATTTCTTTGGCAGACAGAGCAAACCAGGAATCTGACCCTTTTTCCAAAAACAATTTTTTAACCGAATTTATAGTTTCTTCATTTACTATAATTTCTCCGCATCCTTTACAGTAAAAAACCGGGATGGGCACTCCCCATACCCTTTGGCGGGAGATACACCAGTCGGTTCTGTTTTCCACCATACCTTGTATTTTTTCCTTACCCCAGGTAGGAACAAATTGAACCTTTTCAATTTCTTTTAGGGCTAAATCACGAAAAGCTTTGATGTCAACAAACCATTGCTCGGTTGCTCGAAATACTATCGGTTTTTTACAACGCCAGCAGTGGGGATAAGAATGCATTATTTTACCAACCTTCAATAAAGCTCCATTCTTGGTTAATTCTTCTATTACAGCAATATTCCCTTCTTTATAAGTTAATCCTTTAAACTTTCCAGCCTCCTGGTTAAATTTTCCCTGGCTATCAAGGGTGGTAAATATGGGTATTTTGTATTTTACTCCTACCTCGTAATCCTCCTGTCCGTGTCCGGGAGCGGTATGTACACAGCCGGTCCCTTCATCCAACAAAACATGGTCCCCCAATACAATTGTTGAAACTCTATCAAAAATAGGATGTTTACATGTTATACCTTCTAAAATTCGTCCTTTTACTTTGCCACCGAATCCATAATTTGCTATTCCCACTTCTTTCATTACTTTTTCTACCAAGGCGGAAGCAAATATGAGATTCTCTTTTTCGGTTGTAACCAGAGTATATTCAATATCCGGATTAATAGCAATAGCCATATTACCGGGAATAGTCCAGGGTGTAGTAGTCCAAATAAGTACATAGGTATCTACTCCTTTGTCTTCTGGAAACATTTTTTTCCAATTATTTTCCACCAAAAACTTAACGTATATAGAGGAAGATTCTTTGTCGTGATATTCTATCTCCGCTGCTGCCAGAGCTGTTTCACAATGAGCACACCAATATACTGGTTTTAATCCTTTGTAGATATACCCTTTTAAAAACATTTTTTTAAATATTTCTATCTGTTCCGCTTCATAAGCAGGGTTGAGGGTTAGATAGGGGTTTTCCCATTCTGCCATTACTCCCAATCGCTTAAACTCTTCTCTTTGCACATTGATATAATGTTTGGCATACTCTGTGCACTTCCTCCTTAGCTCAACCGGGTCTACCTCGCTTAAGCCAACTTTCATATCTTTGGTAACCTGAAATTCTATCGGTAAGCCATGAGTATCCCACCCGGGAACATAGCGGGCATCATATCCCTTCATCGATTTAAACTTAGGAATTATATCTTTCAATATCTTATTATAAGCGGTTCCTATATGGATATTTCCGTTAGCATAAGGAGGTCCGTCGTGCAAGATATACTTTTCCAAACCTTTCTTTTCTTCACATACTTTTTCATAAATTTTCTCTTCTTCCCAAAATTTTAACAGTTTGGGTTCTTCCTGAGCTAAATTAGCTTTCATTTTAAATTTTGTTTTTGGTAAATTTAAAGTATCTTTGTATTCCATTTTAATCTCTCCTCGTGCTTTATAATTTTTATAATAATATAAGATAATATAACAAAAACCTCTTGCCTCGTAAAAGGACAAGAGGTTTAAAGTGCTCGTGGTACCACCTTATTTTTATCATTACCTCACGATAATGAACTTGAAGAGTAAATATATTTGAATAAATAAATCTATATTACTCCGTTTTTAACGATGTTCACCGCCCTAATCTACTTTTGGACCAATTTCGATTAGAAATATTGAGACGATTTTGGATAGAAAGAATTTACAGGCTCCCACTGCCCCTGCTCGCTGTTAAATTGTATCTACCTACTCTTCCCCAAATCAGATAAATAACTATTCTATTTTTAATATTCGTAATAATATCATATTAAATCGGTTTGTGTCAATCTTTCTCGTATCGCGTATCGCGTCAGAAATTAGTTAGTTGATTGGCAAGACAAGTCTATTGCTTAATAAGAGAAGGTTAGGATTTCTTATCCCCTCTCCCCTCGGAGGGAGAGGGTTAGGGTGAGGGGCGAATTCTCAACTAATTTTATCTATTTTATCTAAAAATTCTTTTTGGCTGATATCGTAAATCTTAATAAGTTTATTTTTGCTGGTTTGCCCCGAAATTATTTCAACTTTTGATTTCGCTACATTAAAACATTTGGCTAAATAGGTAATGCATTTCTTATTGGCTTTACCCTCAACCGGCGGGGCGGTAATAGCAATCTTTAAAGCGTTATTATATACTCCGATAATTTTATTCTTAGATGAACCGGGAACAATTTTAGCCTTGATTATAATATCATTGCTCACAATTTTAAAATAATCATCTGTACTTCTGTTAATTTTCTGTTTCTTTAATCTCAGAATTCTGTTCTTCATCTAATCTTTCTAATTTGTCTGCTTTCTCTTCAGAAACTTCTTCCTCTCTCTTTTCTTTATAAATTTCTTCCTCTTTAATATCGTAATTTTCTACTTCCTCAAATTCCTCATTTTCTAACATTTTTAAGTATAAATTCAACATTGATTTAAATTTTTCTTTAAATATAAACTTATATCTTCGCAGGTTATCAATTTCATTTTTTAACAAGTCTTCTTTTTGAAAAACCTGTTGTTTTAACGCCTTAGCCTCCATCTCTGCCTTTTCTATAATTATCTTTGCTTCACTTTCTACTCTGCCCTTCATTTCTTCTGCAGATTTTTGGGCATTTAGTAAAGCACTCCTCAAAGTTTCCTCAATCTCGCTAAACTCTTTTAATTTTTCTTGCATTTTTTCTATTTCTTCATTAAGTCTTACATTTTCATTGATTAATTCTTCGTAGTCTTTCACTATCTTGTCTAAGAAATCATCTACTTCTTCTTCGTTGTAACCCCTGAATGACCTGGAAAATTCTTGTTGTTCAATATCCATTGGTGTAATTCTCATTCAAATATCCTCCCTCATTTAATATTTCTATTAGATTTATTTTATGTTCTTTAAAGAGCTATACTAATAAGTATATTCATTATTGCTCTTTGAAGCAAATTCAGTAAAAAAAAGACAATTATCGGAGAAAGATCTAAACCCATACCTCCTAAAGGCAATATAATCCTGAAGGGTGCTAAAATGGGTTCGGTAACCCTATAGATAAATTGCACCACAGGATTATGGGAGTCTACAGGTATCCAGGTTAAAAATATTCTCGCTAAAATTAAATAACTGTAAAGTCTGAAAACTGTGTTAATTATTTGAATCAGTAAAAACATAGATAATATTTTCCTTCCACTTTTATTAATTTATCCTTTTTATTTAAATTAATGGTTAATGAAAACCGAATATTCCTCTGCCGATTCTAACCATATTAGCGCCTTCTTCAATAGCTATCTCAAAATCTTCAGTCATACCCATGGAAAGATAGTCCATTTTAACATTTTCTATATTTTTACTCTTCATTTCTTTCGATAGCTCCCGGAGTTTCCTGAAATATGGCCGAACTTCTTCTTTGTCTTCCACTATTGGGGCAATAGTCATTAAACCTTTGACCTTTATTCTGGGAAATTCAGAAATTTCTTTTAGAAAAGGTTCTACTTCTTCCGGTTTAATTCCGTATTTAGTTTCTTCCCCGGAAACATTCACCTCAACCAAAACATTGGTAATCATCCCGAATTGCAGGGAACGTCTATCTATCTCTTTGGCTAATTTTATACTATCTACAGAGTGAATAAGATCAAATATTTCTATAGCGTATTTTACCTTATTGGTCTGCAGATGTCCAACTAAATGCCACTCTATATCGGAACTCAAAATTTGATATTTTTCTTTGGCTTCCTGAACTTTATTTTCACCAATTATTTTTACACCGGCATTTATAGCTTCTTCTATTTGCTCTATGCTAGCAGTTTTAGTTACTGCCACTAATTTTATTTCTTCGGAGTTTCTATTCACCCTAAAGGCTGCTTTTTTTATCTTTTCGTTTATTATTTCTAAATTATTTTTTATTGTTTCCATAAATTATAACATTTTTATATCTTTTACTTTTTGATTATTCAAATAAAAAATATAAACACTTATTCAGTTAATTTTAAAGTTTGAATCTTTTATTTTTCTTTATCGCTTTTAGAATAATTTTTTATTCTTTCTCCGTTAACGATATATACTACCCTCTCAGCTAAATTTGTAGCGTGGTCGGCAATTCGTCCAATATTATTAGAAACAAAAATCAAATGAATCGCCCTGCTAATAGTATGGGGATCTTCCATCATAAAAGTTAAAAGTTCACGCAATATTTGTTTATCCAAATCGTCAACCGTCTTATCTCTTACCCACACTTCCTTGGCTAATTCTACATCTCCGTTGAAATAGGCATTTAAGCCATCTTTCAACATATTCTGAGCAATTTCGGCCATACGAGGAATGTCTATTAGGGGTTTTACCATCGATTTGGTAGATAGATACTGGCTGGCCCTAGCTATGCTTACTGCATGATCTGCTACTCTTTCTAAATCAGATACGGTCTTATAACCGCAACCGATAATTCTTAAATTTTTAGCAATAGGATGACGTAGGGCAATCATCTGTAAACATTGTTCTTCTATATCTAATTCCATTTTATCAATTACATCATCATTCTCAATTACCTTTGCCGCTAAATCCAAATCCTGCTCAACTAAAGACTTTATAGCCATATCAATTGCTTCTTCGACTAAATTTGCCATCTTTGTCAGACTTTTCTTTAAGCCAGGAAGTTCGTTATCAAAAAATAACTTTTTCTCTTTTATATTCTCTTTTTTAATCATAATTTATTTGTCCTCTATATTTTTTTCATATCTCTTATATAGTAAGATAAAAATTCCAGATATTCAAATATTTATAGTTTTAAATTCTTCACGAGATACGATTCACGAGATACAAAATTATTCTGGCTTCTGAATTCTGTATTTTCACGCAATACGAAATACTCAATACGCGATACGATATTTAGCTTATGCTTAATATATCAAAAATAGCAACATTTTTCAATAATTTTGTATTCGTATTGCTTATTACATGAAGAAAGAGAAAACTGGATATAGAAAAAAATCATCCAGTAGGGAAAAGATTGTTGGAAAATAGTTAAAGGGCGCATTGCTATACTCCCATAAAAATTCAGTGAAAATAAAGAATAATTAAAGATTTAGTGTAGGGGCTTGATTCATCAAGCCCGCTCTTAAAGTCACTAAAAAAGATAGGACGGATAAATCCGCCCCTTACATGAAATAAAAGCCTGCAAATGGGGCATTTTCTATCAAATTAGTGGAATTTAGTTTTAAACTAGTCAACTGGTAAACTGGGTAACCGATTAACTATAACGCAACTTGATACACAATACTCGATACTAAATTGCTATACGCTATACGCTGTACACCATACGCTAACCATTTACTAACAACTATTCACTAACGACTAATATTATTTTCTCTTCTTAAGGGCAGCGCCTCCCAGGTAAGCCTCCTGCACTTTTTGATTGCTCTTTAAATCGGAAGCCAACCCGCTAATAGTAATATTCCCGGTTTCCAACACATATCCCCTATCAGCGATACTCAATGCTTTACGGGCATTTTGTTCTACCAATAATATAGATATCCCCTGATTATTAATTTCACGGATAATTTGAAAAATTTGTTTTACTAATAAGGGAGCTAAACCCAGAGAAGGCTCATCCAGAAGTAGGATACGGGGGGTACTCATTAAGCCTCTTCCCATTGCTAACATTTGCTGTTCACCACCTGATAATGTTCCGGATAATTGATTACGCCGCACTTTAAGAATAGGAAATAAATCATAAACCCTTTCTTTTGATTCTTTAATATACTTTTTGTCTTTTCTTCGAGTATACGCACCCAAATTAAGATTTTCATCGACTGTAAGAGTTGCAAATACTTTTCGACCCTCGGGTACGTGTGAAATACCCCCCATAACTATTTTGAATGCCTTAACATTATTAAGTTTTTTGTTGTCTAATTTTATCTCTCCGCTGCGAATGGGCAATAACCCGGAAATAGCCCGTAAAAGAGTGCTTTTTCCAGCCCCATTTGCTCCTAATACGGTAACTATTTCACCTTCCTTTACTTCCAAGGAAATTCCTTTAAGGGCTTCAATAGAACCATAATAAATTTTTAAATCTTCTACTTTCAACAATGTAGTCATATTCCTATTCCTTTTCCTCTTCATCTTTGCCTAAGTAAGCTTCAATTACTTGAGGATTGCTATATATATCTTCGGGTAAGCCCTCAGCAATTTTTTTACCTTCATCCATTACTGTAACCCAATGAGAAATTCCCATTACTACATTCATATCGTGTTCAATAAGTAAAATAGTTAAATTATCTTTTATTATTTCTTTAAGAAAGTCCATCAGGTCTTCAGATTCTTTATCATTTAGGCCGCTACTCGGTTCGTCCAAAACTAATAAATCTGGATTGGTAGCCAAGGCTCGACCAATTTCTAACATTCTTTGATTACCATAGGCAATATTTTTTGCTAATTCATCTCGCCATTTCCATAATCCAACCTGTTTAAGGCGGTTTTCAGCATTTTTCTTAATTTCTAATTCTTCTTTTTTTTGCCCGGGAGTTTTTAAAACAGAAGACCAGGTTCCTTCCCTGCTGCGGCAGTGCTGGCCAGCCATTACATTCTCCAGACAGGTCATATTAGAAAAAAGTCGAATATTTTGAAAAGTTCGTGCAATTCCTTTTTTTATAATCTGATGGGGCTTTTTACCCGCAAGGTCTTCCCCCTTAAAAATAACTTTTCCTCCATCAGCTTTATATATACCGGTAACTACGTTAAAAACGGTAGTTTTTCCTGCTCCGTTAGGGCCTATCAGACTACTGATTTCTCCTTGACTTACTTTAAGATCAAAATTGTTTACCGCGATTAAACCACCGAATTTTTTAGTAAGTTTATCGGTTTGCAAAACAACTTTGTTAATTTTATTTATTCCTTCGTTTTCTTGCTTGGTTCTTATTATTGTTTCCATATTATTATTGTCTTTAGCCATTTTCTTCTCCTGGTTTCATTAAAAGTGGTTTAAATTCGAAAGCTCCCCTTTTTCTGGGCCAGATACCACCGGGTCTAAATATCATCATAATCACCATTGCTACTCCAAATATTAACATTCGGTACTGAGCAAAAGCACGAAACACCTCTGGGAAAAGACTGATGGCGGCAGCACCGATTAAAACGCCAGGTATAGAACCCATTCCTCCGATTAATACGATACAAAAGAGCATACAGGATTCCATAAAACTAAAACTCTCGGGAGAAACTATCATTAATTTACTCGCATAAATATTACCCCCTACTCCGGCTAAACCTGCTCCTAAAACAAAAGCCAATAACTTATAATATCGAACATCAATTCCGGTCGATTCAGCAGCTATTTCGTCTTCTCGGATGCAGTTCCAGGCTCTACCTATACGGGAACGTTGCAAATTAACCAACCCGATGATGGTTAGTCCGACTATTAACCATATGTAATAATAAAATTTAGTAGAATTATCAATTACAAAAATACTACCCAATGAAGGAAAATCAATTCCGTAGACTCCATTTGAACCACCGGTTATTCCAAATGGATTATTATTCAAAGTAAGCCGCACAATTTCACCCATTCCGATAGTTACAATACATAAGTAATCTCCCCTTAAATGGATGATTGGAGAACAGACTAACCAGGCAAAGGCACCTGCTGCAATTGCACTTATTGGCAGTAAAACAATTATAGGAATTCCAAATGTGGTATTAAGAATTGCGGTAGTGTAAGCTCCAATAGCCATAAATCCCATATGTCCTAAATCAAAAAGCCCTACTTCTCCCAAAACAATATTTAAGCTAAGTCCTAAGAGAGCATAGACTCCAAAGAAAAACAAGACATCTACCCAATAAGCATTTATTATAAAAGGTAATATTATAAATAAAATTGCTACTAAGATAACCAGCCAATTTTTAAATATACTATTTTTTTGGTTTATATTTTTGTTTAATTTCATTTTTTCGCCCCTTTATACTTTTTCTGCAATTTTTTCACCCAAAAGACCTGTGGGACGAAAAATTAATACTAATATCAAAATTAAAAATACAAACACATCCTTATAGGCAGTAGAAATGTAAACAGAACCTAACATTTCTAATATTCCTAAAAGAAGTCCACCCAGCATTGCTCCCGGGATATTGCCGATACCTCCCAGGATAGTAGCAGTAAAGGCTTTTAATCCATAATTCCATCCCATAACAAAACTAATCTTTCTATAATACATACCTACCATTACTCCTGCCATTCCTCCTAAAGCCGGGCCTAAAGCAAATATAAAAAATATAACTGTTTCAATATTTATTCCCATCAGTGCGGCAGTGCTTCTATCCAAAGCACAAGCACGGATAGCGGCACCAAATGTCGTTTTTTGAATAATATAAAACAAAAGTCCCATAAGAATAAAGGAAACAATTAAAACTACTATCTGCATTAAAGTAATTTTAATCCCCCCAATATTTAACATAACCGAAGGGACAACCTGTGATGAGTAAGCTTGCGGGCGCGGGCCCCAAACAACCATTATCCCATTTTGTATAACAATTGAAGCACCTAATGCTGATACTACCGCAGGAAGCCGGCCAGCTGGATATATTGGACGATAGGCAATTCGCTCTATTAAAGTACCGGCAATTCCTATGCCGATTGCGGCTATTAACATAGCCGCAATCATACCGCCCCATATACCAAAGGTAACGGTAGCATAGGCAGAACCTGATACGAGAAGGGTAAATCCAAGGTAAGAACCCAGGGCAAATAAATCTCCATGCGCAAAATTAATCAACTTCATTACCCCGTATACCATGGAATAACCGAGAGCAATAAGAGCATAAAATGAACCTATAGTCAATCCGTTAAGTAACTGCTCTAAAATAATTTTCATCTTCGTATCTTACCTCACTTTTATTCAGTATCAATAAGTGAAGAACTTCCATCATCGTTTACTACATAAAGATGACTACTGCTTCCTACTCGGTCACCAATTTCATCAAAACCTACTGGACCAGTAATACTTGGGAATTCCTCCATCTTATTCCTCAGATAATCAGCAATGATATCTGAATCGGTGGAACCAGATTTATCAATAGCTTCTGCTAATACACAGAGAGCATCAGCAGCATAAACTGACCAGGGGCTGGTTGGGATAGTGTTATATTTCGCTTTATAGGCTTCTTTAAATGCCATTGCTTCGGGGTGGTTAAAAAATTCAATTAAAGCTTCCTGGGTTTGATAAACACCTTTGGCGTATTCTATACCAGCAATATTGATAAAATCTTGATTAACTACCGCATCTCCACCTACAAATATTGCTTTGATTCCAATTTCACGTGCCTGTCTAATTATTAATCCTGCTTCCGGGAAATGACCGGTGTAATAGAATACATCTGGATTAGTTTCTCTCAGTTTAGTTAGAGGTACAGTAAAATCAGTTTCTTCTGGGTTAATTGCATCAAAGTAAACTATTTCTACTTCTCCAGCGTCTACTCTTGATTGTAATGCTTCTCTGCTCTCTTCAGCAAGCCCTACAGAAAAGCTTGTGTTGTTATTCATTATAGCAATTTTTTTAGCATTGAAGTAAGGCACAACTTTTTCGGCAAAAAATTTAGCCTGGGTATCTGTTCTTCCGCAAGTACGGAAGAAATATTTCAACCCTCTTTCAGTAAGATCGGTAACAGTTGCACCATAAGCAATATTTACTTTTTTAAATTTTTCATATACATCAGAAGCGGGAAGAACAACAAAAGAGCCGTAGGTTTGAATGGCGGCAACAACATCCTTTTGAGTTATTAATTTCATTGCCGCTAAAGCTCCCGCCTTTGGTTGACAAGCATCATCTGCAATTCTGATTTCAATCATTCTGCCGCCTAAAATTCCACCTTTTTCATTAATTAATTGAGCTGCGATTTCAACAGACTGTTTAGCCATTTCACCTTCAACAGCATATGGTCCAGTTATAGGTCCTTGCAAACCGATAACTACCGGTGGTTTATCAGCAGCCATTACTCCCAAAGAAGCTATGCCGAGAGCCAATACTAAAACACTAATAACTAACAATAATTTTATTCTTTTCATTTAAATTCTCCTTTAATTTTTTTAAAATAAATCAAAAACGGTTATTTTAGCAAACTGGTTAGCTATAACATTTGAAGCAACTTCTATTATATAGTTATTTAAGAAATTCCTTCACCTCCTTTTTTTTGCATAATATTCGCTCGTGAAATTACTATTTTTATTGAACGAATTTTCTGGCAATATAATTATTCATTGATACTTAAATAAAATAAACCATTAGTTATAAGCTGATATGATTGACTTTTTAGTCTTTGCGTAATGCCTATGTTTCCAAATTCAGCATGCGGAGAATATAAGATAACTTTATTTTTATTTATTTTAGTTTCCACAATTGAAGCTCTTTTTTTTAGATATCTTTCAAATCTTTCTTTTGTTAAAACATTATACCATCCGTTTATTGCATTTATTGCAAGAGTATTATCTAATAAATCCCATTTTGGATATTCTTTTGGTGAACCTGAAGCAACAAATTCATAAAAAGTTGCAATTGATTTTACTTTATCGCTTAATATTTGCATAGCCGGTCCTTCCCAATAAATAATATCTAATGTATTAATTTTTCCAGCACAAATTCCTGATACAATGGGATGAGTATTATCTAATATCTTTATCCTTACAAAACCTGATCCTGTTCTCCAATAATCTAAGTCATTATCATCTGTAGCATCAACTAATTCCAGCCAATATTTATTTTCTTTCGATAAGGATTTTAAAGGCAAGTATGCTCCAGCACATAAACCAAAATACTGACCATTATTATGCAAAAAATTTTTAATGTTATTATATCCTTTATCGCCTAATCCCCAATAATAAGATTCTCCTGCATCAAAACCTCCCGGAACTAAGAAAATATCAAATTCACGTAATAAGTCTTTTCTAATATCACTATCAGATAAATATTTATATTGAAATCCAGCTAAATCTAGAACTTCGACTAAAGGAGCAACGCAAAAATCTGCAGTTCCTCTACCATTGTATAAGGCAATTTTCGTTGGATTTAATATTTTCCCTATATTAGAATCTTTTACAATATCAAAAACAATATTCATTTCATTTATTTTATTTATAATATTAGAATCATAATCAACTAAAAAACCTCCTGAATTAAAAAAATGTCCTTCCGGAAATCTGTCAGTATACAATTTAATTGGTTCCAATAACCATTGAACTTTTGTAGAATCTAGTATACTATTTATAAATTTAATAGTACCCATCGTATTATTTTGGACGCTTTCAACTCCTAATCTATCCATGGGTATATAGATTTTATTTTTATCCGCCAACATTAACTCTCCTTTTTATGTTTAAAAAAACTACAATCATTAAATTTTTTATAGCTTTCGTTAATTTTGGATATTATATATATATTACTGCAAAAAATTAAGATATCCTTCTTTTTTTGAGTGAAATAAGTTTTATTATTTTATTTCTTACACTACCGAGGGTTCAATAATCAACTCACCTCGTTCAAACCTCCCTATATCTAATTTATCGATAGGAATAGAAGTTTTTCCATCTAAAATTAATTCAGCAATCAATTTTCCACTTGTAGGGGCAAGCATAAATCCGTGCCCGCTAAATCCCAATGACATATAAAATCCTTTAAGCTTAGAGTGTTCACCTAAAATTGGTTGGGCATCAGGACTTATATTATACAATCCAGCCCATTGCCTTACCATATGCACTTCCTTTAATATAGGAACTAATTTAACTATTTTTTTAGCCATAGTACGGGAAAATTGCCAGGTAGAATTGATATTCCCCCCTTTTATTTCATGTTCAGGATCACCAAAACCACCTAAGATACCACCATCAGGTAATTGTTGAAAATAATAATTTTCGGAAAATGACATTAACATCGGTTTCCACAAAGGGTCAATAGGTTCGGTAATTAATATTTGATGCCTTTGAGAATAAACCGGAATATCTACTCCCGCTATTTTTCCTACTGGACCAGAATATCCTCCAGCGGCATCGACTATTATAGAAGTTAATATTTCCCCTTTATTGGTAATTACCGATAATATATGTCCATCTTCAGTTTTAATTTCTGTTACTTCGGTAAAAGGATAATACTTAACTCCTAATCTTTGAGCGGCTTCAGCATAGGCAAAGGTAGTATAAAGAGGATTAACATTTCCGTCTGTTGGGCAAAAAGTGCCGCCTTTTATCCCTTCTAAATTTAAGCAAGGAACAATTTCTTTAGCTTCTTCAGGGGTAACCATTTTAGCATCAATATCCAAACTTTGTTCTAATACAACATTTTTCTTAAATTGATTGATTTCTTTTTCGGTATAAGCAAGAATTAAATAACCAGCCTGATTTAATTCAATATCATAATCTAATTCTTCACTTAATGTTTCAAAGGTTTTCATACTTTCACGAGCAAGGATACAATTCATTTTAGTACCAAATTGTTGCCTAATTCCTGCCCCACATCTTCCTGAAGATCCACTAGCACAGGTATTTTTTTCTAAGATTACTATATTTTTAGCTCCTTTTTTAGCTAAATTATAAGCAATACTACACCCCTGAATTCCTCCTCCGATTATAACTATATCTGCACTTTTAATCATCATTATCACCTGCCAATGTTCCTAATTTTACCGGTTTTGTGGGAGGTCTAAAAGTAGTAATATCGATTTCTTCTATCTTTTTGTTATAATATTTAGCTATTTCTCGAAGTAATATCCTGCGGCAAGTTTTACCCTGGCACCTTCCCATACCTGCCCGGGTTATCCTTTTAATCTCATCGAGGGTGGTATAGCCTTTTTCTAAAGCCTGTCTGATTTCTCCCCAGGTGATATCTTCACATCGGCAAATTATGGTTTCATCTTTCATTGTTTTTGTCCTCCGTTTTTATGCTTCTTACTTTCATAGCCATGCTTTTGGGAACTTCCAGGGAAATTATGTGAGTCTTGTTTTTAATCTTTAAGACTCTTACTATTTTCGCTTTACCCAGTATGCTGCCATCTCTGTCTAAAGCATAAACATCCTCTCCTTTTTCCGGTAGAGGGAGCATTTCATGAGGTAGTTTGATTAAGGATTTTTCATCTGAATAATTCATATCTATTACGAATATGGCCAGACCGGGGCAGGAACTGATACAGATCCCGCATCCGGTACATTTATCAAAATCGACTATGGGTAAGTCGTTTATATCTTTAAAGGGTTTTATTGCTCCAAGTTTACAGGATATGGCACAAGGATCACAGGGTATCTTCTGAAAGCATTCTATGATGACCACCGGACCCTGGGCTAATCTTTTCTTATCCGGAATTACTTTTTCTAAATCATCATCGGTCGGTATGCCGGTTCTTTCTAACATAGTTAATCCCTCCCCTCCCTTATCAGAGCTTTTTCTATGCCTATCTTTATCTCCTCACTTAAAGGATTGTCTCTCAATTCTTTTAATTCTACTTTTAATTTTTTATCTTGTTCTTTGTAATTATCACATTCATATCCTAAGCTCACCGCGGCATTCAAACCGGCAATTTGACCTTCCAACATGGCACTGCTGGCCTCTTCGATACCGGCTACATCTCCGGCGATATAGATTTTTTCTTTAGTTGTTTTCATATTATCATCCCTTAAAGCCACATAGCCGCAAAGCTGAGGAACATATTTCATCTGACAGCCGGCCTGCCAGAGCAGATCAGAGAGTGGAGATAAACCTACGGCCAGGCAGATAGTATCCACCTCAAGTTCTTTTTCTGTCCCCGGAATAAATTCAAAATTTTGATTGATCTCAGAAATTACCGCTTTTTCTACACAATCCGTACCGTATACTTCTTTCAAAGTATAAGAAGTATAGATAGGTACTCCCAAACGTCTAATCTTGGAGGCATGTACTAAGTAGCCGCCTATCCTGGGAAGGGCTTCCACTATTGCCTCTACCTTAATCCCGGCCTGCAGAAGCTGGTAGCTTACAATCAAGCCGATATTGCCTGCCCCTACCATTAAAATATTATTACCCGGAACCACGCCATAAAGATTCATTAAAGTCTGTACTGCCCCGGCACCATAGACCCCGGGTAAGTCGTTATTTACAAAAGGCAGCATATTCTCGGATGCCCCGGTAGCCAAAATAATTCCTTTGGCCTTTAATTTTTTTAATATATCACCATTAACTCCCTGAACAATGGTAATAACATCATCTTCATAATAGCCGGTGACCGTAGCATTGGCGATTACCTCAACATTGTCATATCCTTTGATATCCTGTATCATCTTTTTGGCAATTTCTATACCTCTGATCCCGGCAAACTGTTTCTCGGAACCAAAAAATTTATGAGTCTGTTTAATTAACTGTCCACCTAATTCTAAACCATCGTCAATAAGAGTTACTTTTGCACCCAGGGAAGCAGCATAAATTGCTGCCGATAATCCTGCCGGACCTCCTCCAATAATTGCTATATCAGTCATTTTCAATTGAAATCACCTTTTCCTTTTTGAGTTTCTACCTTCATCCCTTCTTCCAATTTAGTTACACAGGTTCTGATGTTAGGGATGCCGTTTACTTTCATCAGGCAAGCTGAACATTTTCCTATAGCACAAAAAAATCCCCTGGGGCGGTGATATTTAATGCTTCTGCTTAATACCTTTATTCCGGCGGCTACCAAGGCAGAAGCAATAGGCTCACCCTTATAGCCTTCTAATTCTTTGCCATCTAAGGTGAATTTAACCTTTTCTTTCTGGTTGAATTCTAAAATGGGATGCTCTTTTATCCGCATACCTTCCTCCCTATCAAAATATTTATTTTTATTAATTTAACATAAAGATGGCAGCCATACGGCCGGTATTTCCCTTATCTCTTCGATACGAAAAGAATAATTCAGGATGGTCTGCCGTACATATTTCGTTAATAAAGATATTTTTCCCGGGTATCCCGGCTTTAATCAATTGACAATAGTTTGCTTTTCTTAAATCAAGACTCCGTCCATTTCTATTTTGCTTAGAAATTGCTTCGCCATTAATTTTATCTTTATTCAGCCAATAATCATCAATTTTATTTGGCTCTGTAATACTATAACAGCAGGGGCTAATAGAGGGAAAAATGGCAGCCAGGCAGAAGCGGGGATTCGTCTCAAAGATTTTTATCATCTTAAACAAAGTTTTTAAGGTTAACTCCAATTCTGTTCCTCTTCTTCCACTATGGATTAAGGCAATAGCTTTTTTGACAGGGTCTAAAATAAAAATGGGAACGCAATCAGCATAACACATTAAAAGTGCTATGCCGGGGATATCTGTGATTAAAGCATCGGTTTCCGCAATCCCGTTAGAATACTTAAAAGCTCCTTTGCCTTTATCTTCTTTTCTTACGAGAGCTATCCTATCTTTATGGACTTGTTGGGCTGATACAGTATTTCGATAATCGATGTTCAAAACATCTAATATTATTTTTCTGTTCTCGGCAACATGACTTTCTTTATCGCCTGCATTATAGGCTAAATCAAGGCTGTTAAAGGGAAACTCGCTTAATCCGCCAAATCTGGTGGTAAAAGCATTTATTACCAAATTAGTGTTGTCCAATTCTCTACATTTAAAATATTTTATTTGTCCAAGTTTTTTTAATTCAAAATCCTGGTTCAAATTATCTCTACTTTTTGATAATATTTTTTAATACTTATGCACGTTAAAATAAAAAAGGGTAAGATGCTCCAACGGAATTTCTTACCCTGTCTTTTTACCTGAGAGATTTTTCCAAAATATCGGAAATTGCCCCTTCGGTGTTTATTAAAAAACTTTCCAGAGTTCTGTCCGGCAATGGTCCTTTTGCCTGAGAGTTTAAATGTATTATACATCTTGCACCTTCGGCTTCTTTTCTGTAGCAGAAAAGATATCTCCCATTACTTTCATCCAGAATAAAATTTATTTAATTGTACTAATTTTGAGTAAAAATAGTTTTGTATAGTATAACATATTTAGATAAAAATAATAAACTATTTTCATTATACGGCATCCATTTAAAAAATCCTTCTTTTTTTTGAAAATATTTGTATTTTTTTTCACAAACAGCTAAATACGTATCTCGTATCTCGTGAATCGTATCTTGTTAAGAATTAGTTAGGTAATTAAGAGGACTAGTATGGAGCGGGTAGCGTGTAGGTGCAGATAGGAAGTGAAAGCAAAATATAATAGAATACAGAAAATTCGGGAAATAAGTGCGGGAAAAATATTGTAGAGCAGGTAGTGTGTAGCATATAGGTGTGGGTAAGATTAATGTACAACCAATAGCATGTAGCATCACGGCGTTGCCGTTATGTCATTAGCAATCGCCTGTACCTTCTTATTCTCTCGTTTCGTAATACGCCATCATCCTCTTAACTTCAACTGGATTCCCGCCAACTGATAGCTCCTTGCTTATCTCCTCAAGATGCTTCACAACTCCGTACTCCTCTATACAGTCAAATGTAATTCCATCCCGCTCTGGACTCCTGTAGCTTGCCTTATATAGCTCATTCATCGCAGCCATCATCTTTCCAACACATCCGCCAGCACAATAGCGTAAAGCTTTACAGCTTTGCAATTATCTTGCCTAAGATAAGAAATATTCCTTTGTTGAATACGCTTGATTTTTGCTTGGTCATAAATGATTTGTCCTGGCGTTTTGTCAAAATATCCATAAACGCATTCCTATAAAGAGCCAGGTAAATATTTAGGGCCGAAAACCCAGTCACAACATGATACAAAACCGTCTGTGGTTAGACATGGACAAGGTTTACAGGCTTGGCAGTAGATATCAACCTCTTCGTCGAAATTAACAATAAGTAGTGTCTGGTAAAACATGCCAAATTCTCTTGTCCTATAGAATGCCGGCATGAAATGCCTTGCAAATTCGACTAACGAAGGTGTTTTAATGCCAGGGTTAACTTTTAAATTGTAGGTTGGGGAGGCAGCTACTATTTTACCCCTAAACTATGAAAATACTCGATCAACTTTGTCTATTGATCCAAGTTTTCAGCTCCAATTGTTGCACGAACCCCAAACTGCATATTAGAGCACTTAGCATATCGTCTCACGTTTTCAAGAACTACTCCGCTGCTAGGTTGATTGTTACAAGTAGACCTTTGGGAATCCTGAATCTCTGGTGTTTCATCACAGGAAATCCAGAGGATATCTACGTTATTTTCAATCTATTCCACGACCTCCCTCGAGAGATAGCCATTAGTTTCCAACTCAATATACAATGCTAGACCAACCATTTGACGAGCTAGCTTGGCGATTTCAACCATTTGTGTAAAAGCCATGGTGAGCTCACCGGTACTGAAAAATCGTATCGTTCGAGAAGGATTTGTTGCGAAAAAGTCAGGGAGATCTGTATGGGAAAAGTCAATATCGATAAGTTGGCCTTCAGGATTAATTTTCATCTTAGGTATGTAGCAATAATAACATGCTAAATTGCACTTAGTGGTTAAAAAGACTGAAATCTGCTGTTTCCGCCAGAAACCCACTTTTTCCACCTCAATTTCTACGGTATCTTTTGATAAATGTCATCTATTACCATATCACTTTCATCCCATAGTTTCTGAATGCTTTTATTAATTATCTTAAAAAACTCTTTATGTTGTGACGAAGAAAGACTACTACTTATCCTCCAATCAGAAAATGGAAGAAGCCATTCAATCAACATCCGTCCAGAGTCTTTCTTATCGCTTTTTTCATCAATTATGGTTACATTCATTGGGATAAAATAGGGATATTTTTTTAAGGATACTATACCTTTTTTGTTTTGAATCTTTTTCCTCTCCAAAATAAATGTCCTAAATCTATTAAAGGATGATCTAATATCTGCACTGTATCCCTGTCTATCAAAATAATCATCGAAAAGGTTTGATTTGATAATAGTAGAGTAATCCTTATTAGGTTCCTGACTGGGTTGGGATATAATTTCAGGGCAATCATTAATAGTCTTACCTTAAGATCTTTTTCAAGAAGTGTTTTAAGATAACTCAAATCGTTTGAAAAGAAGGTCATTCCTATTCCCATCACTAACATTGAGTCTTTTGAGTCCGACCGCAACTCTTGGAATTCCTTTATCCTTTCACCAGCTGCATCTTGCCAAAGCACAGATTCTAAGGAACTACTATAAATACGCAATTTCTTTCTGTATCTTCTATCAATAAGATACCCTATTATTGATAACAACACGATTAAAACTAACAGAACTACACCAAATGTTACTATTCTTGCCACCAAGTTCGACTCTATGCCAACTAATTTCAGTGCCTGCTGTACACCATTACGAATGTCAGGGAAATATGACAATATACTTGCAAGAGCAGCCAGTAGTATTATCACAGGATTATCAGCAAGCCATCTAAAATAATTATTTATTCTTCTTAATCTCATCTATATATCTCCTCAAGGATAATACAACATATTCCTCAATAAATATTTCTATCTCTTGAACTAACTCAGAAGTATTATCAACCGTGCTGATATTTTTTCTTATGCGAATTAGCTGCAACAGCAGTGATGTATCAACTTCCGGGAATATTTGCCTTACAAAAGGCAGGGAGTATTCATAAGGGTGTGTATAAATATCAAATAACCTGAGTGAAGATCGAATAATTGAAAATACCCATCGAATTATCCTCTTAAGATCAGCTTTTATATGTTCTTCAACGTTATCTCTATAGAGAACTTCTATGAGGTATCTACGAAAAAGGGCTAATGTATTCATAATATACAATATGGCTGCTTGTTTCTCTTGTTCTGTAGTGAAACTCACACTCGGAACATGACCAAACACAACGATGGAAACATTCTCCCTCATCGACAAGGCATTGATAATTTCGCTATTAAAACAACACCTTGCTAACCTCTCATCTGTCAGTTCTTTCAATGAAATTTGGGTTAAATCAATTCGTATAGAATACCTAGTCTCAAGCTGCTGTAGAACCTTGGCAAGGTCAACAGCACTCCGTTTTGTAATATCTTTAAAGACGGTAACAATATCTATGTCAGACCACTCGTTAAATACTTTAGAATTTCTTACTACACCTCCATATAGCAGAATGGTTCCAATGTTTTCAGGGTTATTAACAATGATATTATTGATAAGTTCCTTTAGGCAATCTCTGTACTCTTTGCTAGCTGTTTGTTATTGAGTAATTGTAGATAATCTGATGTTAGCGTAGTCACATTTTTCACCATATTTTATTCCTCGCGCATAACATATAATATGTGATGTTTAATTTTAACCTCTTTTCTTACCCGCAATGGCAGAAGTTACCAATCCAAGCAGCTAAAAAAGAAAAGGGGGAATAAGTTCTAATATTTTTCTTTTGACTATGGAAAAAGATCTGGCTTTTGTTCTGGAATTATGATTGACTTCGGGATAAAATATTATTTTTTATAAACAACTATCCCTCCAACCTTCATCAGTTTGACTTCTACTTAATAGGACATGCTCCGCTAGAACAGGATTCATCTCCTACATCGATTTCTGTTTCTTCCTGTTCGTATTTTGAGATAAGTGAAGGAATAAAAGGTAACATTTTTTTTACTCTCTTCTCATATTCTTTTTTTGTTATCGCCTCATAAGGCATTTGAGCATAAAAACTATTATCTAAAGAGACAAAACTTACTGCTACTACTTCATCCCAATTATTCCATAACCATTCTTCTACTTCTTCCCATTCATGGTTTTGCACGTGAACAGTAATAGAAGTATTATGATCTGTATATTCTTTTTGGAAAGAACGATAAATTTCTAATTGTTCTATAGCGGAAACATCTTTTTTGGTTTTCCCTTCCGGAGCGCAACAAGGAAAAGAGATTAC
>Ga0307428_1000207_pt1 | contig 46287 bp, 48 predicted proteins | sample SalMarWE160240MG_FD_202161 | JGI IMG/M metagenome (GOLD analysis project Ga0307428, IMG submission 202161) | Salt marsh sediment microbial communities from the Plum Island Ecosystem LTER, Massachusetts, United States - WE1603-240 | ecosystem: Environmental > Aquatic > Marine > Intertidal zone >...
GCCTCTCAGCGCTTCTTTTTTGGCCATCGAGTTCTCCTTGACTGGCGGTTTACCACCATAATACACAAGTACAGGTGACCAGGAAGCGCTGTCATCTGCATGACTAGGAAGTGCTGTCATGTGGCCGCTGATGGCTGAGTTACTGAGTTTTGTCGAGAAGGTGTTGGAGCGAGAAGGTGCGGTCACAGAGCGCATCGCGCCCGACGGTCTGGAAGTGATGATCTCACCGGCGCTGCAACAAGCGCTAGAGATCCCGGAACTGGCGCGACTCGGTTTTGGTGCCGAATTGCCCGAACACGCGCAACGCGTGACGCTGGAATCCGACTGGATGAACCGCCTGGAACGAGTCGTGGGCACACGCGGTCGCCTCGCCCGCCAAATCCTGGATGTGGATAGCGTCGCTCCTTCCAACCCCAAGCGGATCGTAGAACACACGCTGGAACTAACAAATGCCACCTATCGCCTCAAAGGAGTGACCCCTGCCTGGACCCGCTATCTGATCATCGCCTTCCGCTACACCGCGATCTCCGACGAAAAGCGGGACGGCATACTGCATCTGGGTATCAATCTGAACAATGGCAGCACCCTGGACAACCTGCTCGACCCGTTGTTGTACACCGCGGCGGAGAAAGCCAACGAACACACCACCCTTCCTGAAGGGATACAACTTCCCTCCCCCTGGGAAGCCCCTCAGCTCACTACAGTATTAAACCGCGCCTTGCCAGCGCGTATCCGCCACTGCTTGGACCGCTTCCTTGGCAGCATGCAGCGGCGCCAGGAGCGCGACCTGAGACGCATTTTCAATTACCACTCGGAGCTACGTCAAGAGGCGCTTGAACGTATACACCAACTCCAGCAAAAGCCTGACCTGACCGAGAGACAACGCTCCGAGCAGAAGCATACTGAGCAACGCCTACAAGCCATCCTCCGCGAGTATCAGGCCAAGGTGGGCGACCTGCGGCAGAAGTATGCCATGAGCGTGGAATGCAGGTGGATACAGACGCTGGAGCTGATCATGCCGGTACAGCGATTCGAGATATCGATCCGACGGCGCAAGGGCGAGCGCCGTATCACCCTGGACTGGAACCCACTGGCGCGCAAACTGGAACAGGCGCCCTGCGAATACAGCTATACTTGGGAACGGCCACGCTCCGTTTGCGATGACCAACTGCACCTGGTGACCCCCGAAGCCTATGGACCATGCACCCAATGCGGTAAGATCTACTGTCGTGTCTGTCATCCAGGAAAGTGCCCGAAGTGCGGACACGTAACTGGTTGATCAGCAATGATTATCCACAGATTTCTCCTCTCATTGTCCCACTATTACCCAGAAAACCTAAATAGAGACGGATAGAAAGATAGCCATCCTGAGTGACAAAGCGGGAAGCCGGGAGCCCCCGCCGTTTTGATCGATCCACGCGTGCACCGCACGTTTCGTGTAAGCATCGATCGAGCTGAAGATCCCTGGGAAGATCTGAAACGGAAGACGATTTCGCGTTTCCTGCTTCAGTCAAAGGCAGCGGGGTCAGAAACCGGGAAGTATAAGTGCTCCAAGGTTCTTTGCCAAGATGTGGAGATCACTCATCATTAACCTCTATTCTACCCCGTCTTCACCAAGGAGTTCGGCTTGTTGGATCGCGGCTTAGAAAGGGGGTTTCGTCCTCGGAATTCCCTTGAACTGAGCGAGACTGCAGACGTTTCGAGGCAGCTTGACGTTTTAATGTTATGACGCTAGAATGTCACACGAGGTGAGCCCTATGAACAAGCGATCGACCATCTACTTCGATCCTGAGCTGCACAAGGCCTTGCGGATAAAGGCGGTGCAAACGGAACGTTCGATCTCCGATCTCGTCAATGACGCCGTACGGCAAGCGCTTCGGGAGGACCAAGAGGACTTGGCGGCATTCGAAAAGCGCGCCGCCGAGCCGACGATTACGTACGAGGCGCTGCTCGAAGACTTGAAAGTACATGGAAAGATATAGGCTTCTGTTCAAGAAGTCCGTCGCGAGGGACCTCCGCGCCATTCCAAAGAAGGACGTTCGGAGAATCCTGAAGTGGATCGAGATGCTTGCTGTGAACCCTCGCCCCAACGGTTGCGAGAAACTCACGGATCAGGAGCGCTACCGAGTTCGTCAAGGTTCCTACCGCATCATTTACGAGGTTCAGGATGATGCCTTCCTCGTCGTTGTGGTCAAGGTTGGTCATCGAAAGAACGTCTATCGACACTGATTGAGGCGACTTGTGGTCGGATTGAGGTTTGCGTTCACGGGATTCATAATTCGAGTGACACAAACCCTATTTCAGACTGCTCCTTGATGAATCACGGTATGCGTCCTCGGAGTTACGCGTAGCGTCGGGGCTTGTACCCGACGGGTTTTCCCACCGTGTGGTAGCCTCAAACCCTTGGGCATTCAGTCTGTTGGCAACGTGTTTGGCGGTGAGATCGATAGTGGAATAGTCTTGTCCGACAATCATTATCAAGTCTGGTTTCCCATCGCCCGCGCCAAATCGTTCTCCCCTGTAGATGCTAAGAATGAAGACCCGACCCCAATCAACCACTTTGGGGGGCGGATGTGGTGGGGCAGTTGAAGAACTTGGGTTGGCCGGGTTTCCGTTTGGGAAGGGAGAGGGAGTTGCCGTGTTTGTCTGATGACGGGTCGGGAGGTAGAGAATCTACTTGGACTAATTCTTGTTCAAAATTATCCAATGTCTTGTACCTCTACTAACGTTCCCTCAAGGCCGGCAAACTCGTTCTCCCGGTGGGTCAGAACCACGGCCTGAACCTTTCCGGCCGCTGTCAGCTGGTTGAGCAGCTCTACGACCCGCGCAGTGCGGTCGCGACTCACATGGGCACAAGGGTCGTCCAGGATGAGCGTTTGCGGCTCCTGCTCCGCCAAATGCACCGCGATGCTCATGCGAAGGAGGGTATTCACCAGCTCTATGAGCCCTTGTGAGCCGTCTTCGAACTCGCACTCGGCATCCCCCTGCAATCGCTGGGGGATCAGCTCATCGCCAAGGGTTGCGAGCCTGTAGCGTCCTCGAGTGGCAGTCGCTAAGCGAACGTCGAGATCTTCTTTGATCGGGGCGATAACCCTCTGGACAACGGAGGATCGAACCGCTTCCATCGTTTCTTTCAGCAGCTTGATGGCTTTGGCTCGCAGTGCGACCCGTGTGAAACGCGCTTCCTCGGAAGAGATCTGCCGTTCCAGGTCAGCCGCCTTTGCGTAGTAACCCTTATCAGAAGCCTCTTCTAGTTGCCGAGCGAGCTCTTCTGCCCTTGCTTTCTGCTGCTGGACGCGTTTTTCTAGACGATCGTACTTCTGCTGCGCGGTCGTGCGGCGGATCTCTGCATTCTTCTTTAGCTTCTCAAGCTTCGCACGAACGGAATCAAGCTCTTTCGTGGCCTTCTGCAGTTCCTCCCCGGCACTCTTTGCGCGGGCTTGGCACTTATCCGTGCTTCCGCTGCGATCGCGGTGTCGGTCGAGAGACTTTCCCGCCCCTTCCTTCCGGGCTTTGGCGGCTTGGTACCAGCTTTCCGCCTTCTCCGCTTCGTCCCGCGCATCCTCCAATCTTTGATACAGCTCATCTCGCTGTTTTTTGGTGTTGTTAAGCTGCTCCTCTACCTCAGAGATCTCCTGGCCCAGACGATCGACAAGCTGGTCCAGTTTCTGGTCAGACAGCGTATCGTGTGCATCGATCACTCCGTGCTCTTTTCGATCTTCCTGCAGCTTCTCAATCTCCCGGTCAAGACAAACCAGCGTGGAGTCGATCTCGGAGAGCGGGCGATTATCACGTGTGGACCGCTCTGTGTTGAGCTTCCCGAGTTTAACTTCCTTGTTCAGCCGCTCCTCACGGAGTGCTCGGAGTGCCTGAAGCGAGTCGGCGTTGAACGGTTCCAGCAGGTTTTTGACTTGCTGCTCGATCTCTTTGGCCTCATCGGCGAGTCGCTGCGCTCGGCTCGTGTCTCCCTCGACGCAAACGCTTCCGCCCGAGGGTGGCGCGATCAGCACGTCTTCAATCGCGGTTCCCGTTTTTCCCTCGAGAGGCTTACCATCGAGCAGGATTTTGAGGTCGGTAACCTCATTCACTGTGACCCGTAGGGCCGAAGAGCCTATCGCAGAGCGCTTCGCTTCAGCCTTTCCCAAAAGCGTTGCGATCTGTTCAATGAGATCCGCACTGGGGGTCTCGCCGATCAAATGGACCTTCAGTCCCTCGATGTCCTGCTCGATCTCTCGAATCCGATCGCGCACCTTCTTCAGCCGCTTCTTCTCGGCTCGCTTGCTCTTAATGCCCAAGAGGTCTGACGCATCCTGCAACGAGCGACGCACTTCGGCAAGCCGGCCCTCCAAGTCCCGCACTCCCCCGCGTGCCTTGCCTAGCTCATCGCTTGTTCGATCACGTTCCGCCACCTTCGAGGCCCTCTCCTTGCTGGTGGCATCGAGCTCCTCGGCAGCCTCACTGTCCGCCTTCTCCAGTTTGCGGCGATCCTCTAGGACGTGTTTAGCACTATCTGCCTCGGCTTTCTTCTGTTCATGCCTGGCTTGGGCGGCCTCAAGCTGCCCTTCGGCACCCGAGAGATCGACGTGCTCCTGGAGGGCTTCCTCCCATTCTTTCTTTGCCTGATCCACATCCTGGTTGAGGGCGGGCAGCCGGGCCTGGATCTCATCATAGCGCTGGCGCTTCTCATCGAGCTCATGGAGCGTCGCTCCCACGTCCTCTTTGTCCTTTCCGAGCCGATCGAGCTCCTCTTCTATGCGTTGCCACTCCGATCTGGTCGAAACCCGGCCAGTGGGGGTGTACGTCTCGTGGTAGGCCTCATCTACCAGCCCCAGGACTGCCCTGAAGTCGTCGCTTACACCTGCTTGGGGCAATCCCAGGTGGCCTATCGCCGCGGAGCGATCCTCTGGAAGGTCTCGCTCATCCTGGGGGACGAAGAGCCACTGGAACGCTCCCCAATTGCCCGGTCCCGCACCCTCAGAGCTGCCGGAGAACGTGACTCCAAGCAGTTCTCGGAGTTGTTCATCCGCGTCTTGGTTCCTGGCGATCGGCATCCAACGCCCGTCCTTCCGCTCTGAGAGGGTGGCCGTTCCCCTCTGTCCACCAAAGGCCTTCTCGATGCGCAAGACGTTGCCGTTGTGTTCGAATTCGAGAATCACCGTGGGAACAGCACCACGAATGCCGTAGGGAGCAATATGCTGCACCCACTGGGCCGTGCTCCGGCAACGGTCGAAGAGGGCTCGTCGGATGGCTTCGAAGATAGTTGACTTGCCCACTTCGTTCGGTCCCGCAAATATGGTGCTGCGGCCATCGAACAAGATCTCGTGCGGACCGCCTCGGAACTGCCTCCAGTCGGTGAGTGCTAGACGTAGAAGCTTCACAGGCCCGCCTCCCTCGTGAACTCCCCAAACAGGCGGATGGCCTCTCGCACCGTTGTTGAATCAGCGCCCTCGGCTGCATGAAGCTCGTGCAGTCTGCGTAGGACTTCCTCAAGTGAAGCGTCGGTCAACGTTAGCGATGCTTCGTCACTTCTTCGCCACCGAAGCTGCTCATCGCGGACCCGTAGGTCCAGGATGGGCTCACGGAACCTCTCTAGGATTTGCTGATATTCTGAATAGAGCGGCTCTGGCAGCTCTCCCGATATCTCCAAACGGAGCAGGTCAGAGTTTGCCGTCTCTAACAGCCGACGCAAACGATCGAGGTTCTCATCCTCCACGAATTCCACCCGCTCATTGCGCCATATCAGTTGTCCAGATCGGATTACTTCTACCTTGGGAAGTGAGCCCTTCTCCTCGATCTCGACAAGTAGGACGTTTCCGGCATCGACCTCCCCATAGGACGTCTGCTCGGGGGTTCCCGAATAGGCGATGCGACAGCGGCCATCCTTGGCATCGATCAACCGCGTTCCATGCCAGTGACCGAGTGCCAGGTAGTCCAGACCGGCATGTTCCACGTGAGCAGGATCGAGTGGGAGAGTGATCCCTTCTTCGTGCATTCCGAACGCAATCGTCGTGAGATGACCGTGGGCCATCGCGATGTGGATGCCCCCCAATCGAGCAAGGTCTGGAAGCGCCGCCAGGGGATCCGCGCTGGAGTATCGGCTGAGCACAGGAAATGGGTGTAGCGTGACGCCGTCGCGGATCTCAGCAGGCCGGGGTTCCAGGTGAACGATGAGGTTCGGGATCCCTCGAAGCGCGCTGCGATTCCAAACGCTCCCCGGACCAGGCAGGTCGTGGTTGCCGGGAATGGCGTGAATCTCAACGTCGGGGTGGTCGCGTATGATCCGGGCGACGGCCTCTACATCGCTGTAGGAGACGCGGTTGTCCTCGAACAGATCGCCGGCGGCCAAAACGAAGTCCGCATCGTGCTCCTCGGCGATGGAGAGGATTCGGTCGATCGTTTCGATGCGCTGTTGCGCAACCAGTGTTCCGGCCTGCCCCAAGCCTCCGCCCTTCATCCCGATCTGCCAGTCTGAGGTGTGAAGGAATCTTACCACGCGAGCACCTCCTTTCTGGATTGTATCATCTGAGACCTTCCGGGTGTTGGACTGCAAGACCTGAGCCTATAGAGCCTGCTCTTCGAATTATGGTATGTGTCCCCCGAACCCCCCAGCTCTGCGTCGAACTCACGCATCTGGCGCAGGATGCCAAGATTGGTGTGCGCGATGGTCAGGTCATCGGAGAAGATGCCCATTTTCTCCGTGTACTGGGCAAGCAAGGAGGGGCGCACGACATCGTTGGGTCTCAGATTATCGATACTCTGGTGTCCGATCATGTCTCTGCTATGAGCTCCGCCAACGCGCTTCACTGGAGGAGCGGGACACAGACCTCAATTCAGAGCACAACTGGAGTATGTGCCTCCTGAATCACCTAAACGAACATCGACGTCCTGCAATCGCGCCACACAAGCAGAGACGCATCTTCGCTCCGAACGAAACCACGGATTGGGCCGTCCTGCGAAACGACAAAGCCAAACAGCTCCTCGTGTGACCCGATGAAAGCAGCAGCTGACCTGTGCCGCATTCCATGCTGGGAGAGGTCGTATGCCTCTCCTCCATGACCATATCCATCTTGACCCGCAAGAACCTTTCCTTCCCAATCCCGAGCGGGTAGCATCGTTCCGTAGACAAGGGGTTTGAAATGCTCGCACATGACGACGGCTCCGTCGCAGACTGCAAGCTGTGCAATGAAGGATAGTCGGTTCATCATATGCTCATTGCACTTGTCGATCCCCACTATTCCAGACAGCATCCCTTCTATTCCCTTTGCCGTTCTCATTTCTTGCTCTTCCCTGTAGCAAGCATCAATGATCTGTGCCAATGAGAGGTCCCCGGAAACTCTCTGCCCACCCTGACATAGGGGACGCATATCCGTCCACGCCACCTCAGGGCAGAAGATTACTGTTCCGCCATGGCCTCGCCGCCCGATCTCCGCCAGTAGGTATTCCAGCCACCTCAGATACTCCCGGGAGTACCAGTTCCCGTATGCCAGATCAGTTCCCTTCTCGAGTATTCGGGTGCCGATGTACGCTCCCATTGCCGCCTTGGAGAGCGGTGTTGCGAGAGCTGGTATGAAGCTCCCTCTGACAAACTGTCCAATACGAGAGTCACCCCGTGTTATGTCAAGTGATCCTGGAGAGAGAGATGAAATCATTAAGGTGTCAGGGCGCATGGCGCCAAGATTCATGGAGCATGCGATCCCGGACTCCACGCTTCCTCCGAAACCTATTCCGCTGGGCTCGTAGAAGGAGATCCCCCATATGAGACAGTCATCTCGGTTCTCGCCCGCGACATCGACAAGCAGACATCCAAGTGATGGATCACATGCGGTAGCTAGCTTGGCCAGAGCGTCCGCGCTCAGGGGAATCGCGCTCTCGAAGGGGAGTAGCTCCGATCGCCTCCCCTGCAAGATTGTGCTGTGGTCATCCTCAGTGCGCGGCAGGATCGCAAGTGCGAACCGCGTTGAACGCTCCTCGACTCTCTGCAGACTTGCAGTGAATGCCACCTCGATCAGCCAAGCAAGCTTCTCAATCTCAGGGAGAACCCGCGTTGTCCGTCGCTTCCTTTCGTCCTCCTGGTCTGCAGCCCAGGCACTAGCTACAGCTTCTATCGCGCTTCGGTTAAAGATCATGCTGCTGCTAGTATAGACTCGCATCTACTCCCGCTTAGAAGACGTACACGTACACGGTTCTGTAGGCAGAGAGGTCCCCGCCTGTGCCGCCCTTCATCCCCTTTTTGATGAAGGCTGCTTCGATGTCCTGAGCATCCGAGAGCGAATCGGCCTGCCATTGCGACCAATACTTGACGCTTTGGTTTTCCGTGTCCCTCCAATATGCTTTGCGTTCATCAGGGTCGTGGGTCAGCCCTATTCGCCAGATGGAATAGGTGCTCACCTTGTTTTCGATTGCCGAGACGATGTCCGCCTTTTTCATCCGCATCCTCCTTCCTCCTGGCCCAACAATGATTATTGTGCAACTCTGCGACAGAGTATGTCGAAGAGCGGCGGGTGTCAACTCCATTCCTGCGAATTCGAGGGACGTAGACTCTAGTCCAGGCTGCTCGTTGAGGAATCATGGTATGCGTGCCCGGAATTCAATGACGACGCTCCAGACAGAAGGAGCCCCGCAGAAGTCGGGAAGGGCGAGTTCGCCCAGGTTCTTGATCGAGATGCGGAGTTCAGTCATGACCACCTCCTACCCACACCATTCTTGGCCAAGGAGTTTGGCTTACTGGATCACGATGCGGCTTGCTCTCTCTTCTCCGCGTACGTCAGCAGGAACACGACTTCGGTCAGCCATTTCCGGAAGGATTCGTTGTCGCTGAATTGCTTGAATAGCTCGGTATCATCCTTGAGAAGCGCGGTCATCACGCGAACAAGCGCCTTGTCGTGCTCGATGCGGGCATTCTGCTTGTCGGAGTGTCGAATCGCATTCTGATAAGCGATGTCTGCCGAAACACGCGCCGGGATGTCTTCTGTAATCAGCTTCTGGACTCGGTCCTCGTCCGTCCACTCGATCCCTCCGAACTGATCGTTGAACGCTTTCAGAATGTTGCTCAGCCAGTCCAGTTCCGGCTCTGGCTTGTGACCCCCTTCGCTCATCGGCACCGGACCGATCTCAGCGTCCTCATCGGATAGTTGTATCCGGATCGCAGCCTGCTTCTCGGCGCGATAGCTGTCCATATCGATCGCTTCGAGGATCCCTCTCGAAAGGTCTTCCTCGATCGGCGCCGGGAGCTTGGGGATGAGGAAGTTGAGGAAGATCGACAGCTTCTCCCATTCCGCGTTGGTGTACGGAAGGATCGAGGCAAGGAAGCTGTATGTTCGCACGAACGCTTTCGCTTTCCCCTTGACTCCCACCTGCCCATCCTCGTCGAGATTATTGTAGGTCGCGACACAGGCATCGAGGATCGGATCCAGCTGCTCTCGATTTGCACCATCAAGGTAGAGCGCCACGAACTCATCGACCTGCTCCCGAGAGTAGATCTGATACCCATCCAACTCGCCCTTGAGGTCATGCAACTTGTTCGGATCCGTCTCCTCACTGAGGATCGTCGTCCGATAGTAGCCGGCAAAAGCGGTCTCGATTGTCTCGGCGTCGTTCAGAAAGTCGAGCACGAAAACTTCGTGCTTCTGCGGATGGGCTCGATTGAGACGCGACAGCGTCTGCACCGCCTTGATCCCCGACAGCGGTTTGTCGACGTACATCGTGTGCAGGAGCGGCTCGTCGTAGCCGGTCTGAAACTTCTCCGCGCAAACCAGGAAACGGTAGGGGTCCTCCTGGATCTTGTCGGCGATCTTGTTGCTGGGAAAGCCGTTGATCGACACCTCGGTGACATTCACCCCACCGTACTCGTGCTCTCCGGAGAACGCGACGATCGCCCGGTACGGGCTCTTGCGCTCCTGGAGATAGTCACGAATCGCGTAGTAGTACTGGAGTGCCCGTTCGATCCCGCTGGTCACCACCATCGCGCGCGCCTGACCGCCGATCTTCCCAAGGCCGATCACCTGTTCGTGAAAGTGGTCGACCATGATCTCGGCTTTGGTTCGGATGGCATGATCGTTCGACTCGATGTAGCGTCGCAGCTTCTTACGGGCTTTCTTGGTATCAAACTGCGGATCGGCCTCGACCGTCTTGATCAGCCGGTAGTAGCTGTGGACAGGGGTATAGCTCTTTACCACATCGAGGATGAAGCCCTCCTGTATCGCCTGCTTCATCGTGTAGCAGTGGAACGGCACATGGCGAACCTTTCCGTCAGCAGTAGGAACCGGCTCGCCGAAGATCTCCAGCGTCTTGTTCTTCGGTGTGGCAGTGAACGCAAAGTAGCTCGCGTTTTCTAGCATCTTCCGGCTCTCCATGATCCGGTTGATCTTGTCCTCAAACAGTTCGGGTTCATCTGCCGCGGCACCTGACAGGGCCATGCTCATCGCCGCCGATGTGCGCCCGCCCTGGCTCGAATGGGCTTCGTCAATGATGATCGCAAACGTTCGTCCGCTATGTTCAGAGCCGATCTCGTCGAGGATGAACGGGAACTTCTGCACCGTGGTGATGATGATCTTCTTCCCGCTCTCGATGAACCGCCGCAAGTCGCCAGAGTGCGCGGCGTGTCCAACCGTCGCGCTCACCTGAGCGAACTGCTTAATCGTGTCCCGAATCTGTCGGTCGAGAAGAATGCGATCTGTGACAACAATGATCGAATCGAACACGTCGCGATCTTCTTTGCGAAGGCCAATCAACTGATGTGCCAGCCAGGCGATCGAGTTCGACTTCCCGCTCCCGGCCGAGTGCTGAATCAAGTACCGCTTGCCAGCGCCGTGCTCGGCTGCATCGGCCAGCAGCTTGAGGACCACATCGTGCTGGTGGTAGCGTGGGAAGACCTGTTTCCGCCGCTTTTTGCCCGTCTTCTCATCGCGCTTCTCGACGATCTGAGCGTAGTTCTCGAGGATGTTGGTCAGACTCCTCGGGGCGAGAATCTCCTTCCACAAGTAGTCGGTCTTCAGTCCGTCCGGATTCGGCGGATTGCCTGCACCATCGTTGTACCCCTTGTTGAACGGAAGAAACCACGATGCCTTCCCCCTAAGGTGAGTGCACATCCGCACCTCATGATCGTCGACCGCGAAGTGCACAACGCAACGGCCGAACTGGAACAGCAGTTCGCGGGGATCGCGATCCCGCCGGTACTGCTGGATTGCGTCGTCAACCGTCTGCTTCGTCAGGCTGTTCTTCAACTCAAACGTCGCAATCGGCAGACCGTTGATGAACACACACAGGTCGAGGGCAAGCTGTGTTTCGTCGCGGCTGTAGCGCAGCTGCCGCGTCACCGAGAACCGATTTGCTTCGTACCGCGCGACGGCCGCTGAGTTGTCCGGTGACGGTGTGCCGTAGAACAGGTCGATCGTGTGCGATCCGTGCTTGATCCCATGTCGCAGGACGTCAATCACGCCACGCCGCGTGATCTCGCCCTGCAGTCGCGCGAGGAACTTGCGCCGTGTCGGGCTGTCGTGATCGAGATCGAAAGCATCAAGGACATCGGGCTGCGTCGCCGTCAGAAAGGCGCGAAGCTGAACGAGATCGACAGCGTACTCACGATCGTAGTCGCGCGGATCGCCGAGAAGGTAGCCCAATCCACCGTATGCTTCGGGAAGATCGGCCACACGACTCGAATCGTCAATCCCTGCGCCCAGGGGCAATCCGGTCAGCGCGGAGACAATGAGATTCTCCAGCCCTCGCTCACTCGTGTCGGTTGTCATGCCTTGTCCTTTGCGGGTGCCGCCCACGTGTACCGCGTCCGCAGTTTGTTACCCCACTCCGGGCGCAGGTGACCGTCGTGCTGCAGCCGACCTACGACGATGCCGGCATCGATGCCCAATTGGCGAGCAAAGCGCCCGACTGAATCCGGATAGAAGTTTCCCGTCTTCACGAAGCGTCTGTAGGCAGGAGGCGATACCAGCTGATCCCGTGCGAACGCTTCGGCTTGCGCTTCCTGTTGTTCCTGGTCGGGTGATGGCGACCCGTTCTCGATGAAGATGTCGCGTTGCCCGTGCAGGAGGACGTGCCCAAGTTCGTGGAACAGGCTGAACCAGAAGATGTCCGCCCAGCAGCAGCGGATCGTCAGCATGAGCACAGCCTTATCGCGACTGAGCCAGAACGTCGCGCCGTGGGCTTTTGTGCCCGGGAAGTGAGGAACGATCAGCAGTGCCACCCCGTACTCCGCCAGTAGCGCGCGCAGGGCTGCCTGGAACTGATCTGGGGTTTGGAGTGTCATGGCACGGATCGTATCCAGTGAGGACTTCAGCCTGGACTGATCGAACGGCTCACACACGATCTCCTCCGCTCGGAGTTCGCCCATCCGTAGCCAAGACGCCACCGCGTGTGGCTTGACCGGTGCCGCACCCGCTTTCCCGACCCGGAATGCGGCCTGATATCGCTGTACCCCCTGTGCGGAGACGGAAGTCAGCGAGGCCACACCAAAGAAGCGTTGCAGATCGCGGACCTTATCGCGACGAGCTGACAGCTTCTTGACGAGACCGAGCTTGGCGAGTTCGCTGTAGCAAAACGGCGTCAGAAGCTTGATCTCTTCTGCAAGCTGTTGTTCTTCTGCTTGGCGAGCAAGTGCCAGACGGTACTCGGACTCAAGGCCGAGCCAAATGTTGGCAGGCACACCGACAACCTTTTCCAGCTGCATGGCTGTCTCCGGCGTGATGACCTTAGACCCTTTGAAGATGGAACTCATCTTGGTGGCGGGTCGCCCCATTCGGCGGGCCAGCTCGTCCTTGGTCATTCCGAGTTCGCCGATGACTTCCTCCAGATACCCGCCCGGCGGTACAGCCAAATCGGAATGGAGTTCCTTTTCAGTCGCCATAGTGCTTGCTCACCTCCTTGATGCGGGCAATCTCTAGAGCCTCGCCCTCCAATGTAAAAATCAGCCGCATTTGCCCTGTGAGTGTGATCGACCATTCTCCCTTTCGATCTCCTTTAAGCGGATGGCAATCGATAGCGGGGAGCTTCTCCAGCTGTTCAATATCTGTCGCGTGCTTGATGATGTTGATGCGTTCGATGTAGCGAGTTGCCACGGCTTGACCATATGCCCGGATCGCCTTCTTCGAGTCCTCGTACTCGCGCTCCAGCATGCGGGTCCGGAACGTCACCTCCACGGACGTCCTCCGCTTCCGCTATTATTCTTCACCCCTGAGGTAAAGAACAGTCTATCCGCTTCAGGGATCAAAGTCAATAGATGGCACTGCTGGTAGGGACTCCATAGGCACTTCCGCCTACTCATCCCCGTCCGCCTCGGGCTCTTCGTCGCCGATCACGGCGTCGGCCTCGTCGGGCATGAGCTCATCGAGTTCGCCTTCCTTTTTAAGATCGTCAGATCGTTTGGGAAGTGATGCCGCCGCTTCGCGGACATCAAGCTTGCCGGTGACGACATCGGCGATCAGGCGTGTGTGGTACTCGCGGATGAGGTTGATCTCCCGTTGCGTTCGCTCAGTGGCTTCGTCGACGCTCTTTATCGTCCTGCGAAGCTGATCAACGATACGCTGCTGCTCGACGGCGGGGGGTACTGGTAGGCGGATGTCATAGAAGTCGTCCGTGTACAGCCGCCATAGTCCTTCAACAATTCCTTTGGCTCGGACTCGCAGCTCGCGCCTGCAAGCTGGGGATCGAAGAACATGCTCGAAGTACCCTACCGCCATGGCGCGAATCGGTCTGAGGACTGTGTAATCTGGACTGATCACACCAGGCTGCCTGGCGAGGGCAAACACTCCAAGATGTGCCTTGAGACGATTTAGGACCAGATCTCCCTTCTCGCACAGCTTTGCTCCTGCATAGGACTCGGAAGCCAGAGTTCGCTGCTCAACCATCCTGCTTGGAACAAGTCCCAGTTTCTGGCTCATGGAGAGGTGCGTTTCTTCACCCAATGCCGAACGAATATCGACCTCACGAAGTAGATAGCGCGCTCGAAGGATCCCCCAATGCTGCGGCACTTCCCCCAACCAGTCTACGCCGGAGGGTTTGAGGGGGACGGTGGGGTCGAGGCCGCGGGTGACAGCACGGTGGATGATGGCCTGCTTCTGCTCCTCCAGCAGGGCGATCAGTCGCCGCTTCGCCCGGATGTATCGCCGGATTCGCCGATCGACGTAGTCAATGAACCGCACGATGGCCGCTTGCTCACCATCCGATGGTACAAACAGATTCAGGTCAAGCAGGTCGGAAGGGCCAAGAGTTGATCGCACTCCTGCACCAAGCTGGTTGTAGACATGCCTTTCCCAGAGGTCCAGGAACTGCATGTGGAAGAAACGAATGTCGAGACACGCGTGAGGAACGAGTCGAATGTAGGCTGAACTCATGATCCCATCTTCGTGGACTAACCCTACTCTGCTTGTCCTCAGATTCTCCAGATCGATCAGCTTGAATACCAGATCGCCCTTTCCGAAGTGCTGGTATGTCGCGTAGTCCTTTGGCACAAGCCCCTCGGGCGAATCCGGATCGTTGTTGACGACGCCCCTCAGCGTAAGTGATAGCACATTGGTACTTCGATGTCCGATATTCAGTTCCTTCTCTTGCCGGAAAAGCCACTTCGTCCGCCGCACCTCCCAATGCTCCGGCACCTTCCCCAGCCATGGCACGCCGGAATCCTTCATCGCGGGATAGGGCTTGAGCTTCGCTACCGATGTCATAGCTTCAATACCTGCTCAAACCACGCGATGGCGGCCTCGCCATCTTTCTGCGTGATCTCATCCACGGCACGGCTGTGGCGAATGCTGTTCCGGAGGCTCGCCAGCTGGCCAAAACGTTGCGCAAGATTCTCTTTGCTGCCGAACTGGACCTGGAACCGATCCCACAGCGCCTTGCTCACGATGGTCTGTTCCAGCTCACGCAGATCGCTGAATTCGAGCGCCCCCGTCAGCGTGCGTTGGTGTTCCATGTCCAGCGCGGGATTCTTCCGCGCCGCGGCCTGGAGGCGCTCGCGGATCTTCTGTCTGATGTGCTCCGGCAACTGAGACACGTCGTTCCCGAGCTGATCAACAATGACCTCACGCAAGCGCAATTCAAGGTTTTCGACCTTGGTATCCAATTCGCGAAGGTGCGGCGACAGATCGAGCCGTTCTTTGATCAGGAGGGTTTCGATTGCTTCTTGAATCGTCCGCTGACGCTCGGCAATGAATGCCTCGAAATCATCAGGCGTGAAGGGATCGCGGAGCAGGATCTCCAACGCAAGCGGGGAGATGAAGTGAGACTCCAGCACGGCGCGAGTCCGATCAAGGCCGTTCTGGTCGATCATCTCGCGCAAGTACGTGTTTGGAAGCCGATCGTTGATCACATGGCGATTGGTCTCCGCAGTCAGTGGCGTTCGGTTGAGGATCGTATCTATGGTACCGCTCGTCAGGTTCTGGACGCCCCAGCTCTTGGGGACAATGTGGTGGTCATCAAGATCGCCGTACTGGGGCACCGTGCCTGTCATCCAATCTTGCGCACCTTGGAGAACCAGCAAGTTGAACACGCCGTTGTAGACGGAAGATCCGCGCTTAACCTCTCGACGGAGGTCCAAATTGCGGAAACGCGTCTTGAACTCGCTGATCAGCGCAGGCTCTGCTGCGTCGGTAGAGAACCATTCCCGCACACCGAGGAAATCCCTCGCACTGGTGGATTCAACCGAGCCCGAATAGCGATTGGTGAAAACACTGGCCCAGTACCAATAGCGAATCTTCCTCTGCGCATCGAGTTGATGTGTGGGATCAAGCTTCCGCGTCACCGTCTGGAGCGCGGAGAACACGGGCAAGATGGAAACATACGGAAGGTAGTCCGATGAGATGGCCCCGAATTCCTGTGGGTGGCGCAGTAGGCGGATCGCATTCTCCAATGCTTCAACAGCCTCGTTCCACCGGGTCTCGAATTCCTCTACGTGTGGTACTAAGACCTCCTTCCGGCGTGTTCCATCCGAGTCACGGACAGTCTTCTCCTGCCCAGGGAGCAAGTAGTAGAGGTACTTCGGCGAGCAATAGGCTTGCTTGAGAATCGATATCACCTGGAGGACATACACGTCCATTCGCTCTGTGTCGATGAAGCTCAGACGGGGGGCAGCATCCCGGAACATGTGCTTCAGTTGAAGCCCTTTTGGCTTCAGCATCGCGTTGAAGAGATCGAAGACGTCGAGACGAACACCCTTGCTGTTCGTTTGCGTGAAGATGTCGCACACCTTGCCCACTTCGAGATCCTCATCCAGTTCGACGTAGACGATCTGGTATAGCTCCATAAGACTCTTGAGGTGTTGGCCAAACGCTTTCGCATTCTCGGCGTGCGTCTCAGCGATCTGAGCCAGGTGCTCATCTTGTTCGTGTCCAGCTTTCTCGCTCCAGTACCTCTCGTATCCCTGAGCCCAATCGGACAGCGCCCAACCACTCTGCCCAACGACAGCTAGGGGGAAGATGTGCTTCTCGAACTGCTCTTCGCTGTTCTCCAAAATCCTTGCCCAGCCTTTCGCCCATTCGTAGTGGAAGGCATCTTCGTAGGCCTCCTCCATGAAGCGATCGACCCGGATGTAGAACAGGAAGCGATTGACTCGATTGGGAAGGGGAACGTCGGGCCCAAAGAAGGTGTAGTGCATCGCGGTAAGACGCTGCTGCCCGTCGAGAACGATCTGCGCGCGCTTCCCGGCACCATCGTAGCCGTAGATCGGCTCGCATGAGAGAGCGTCGAAGTTCTCTTCTCTGCCCTTCCAAAGAAGGAGGCTGCCGATGTAGTAGTCGAGGAAGATCGATCGCATCAGCTCGTTGATGTCCCATGGCTTCCACTCGAACTCTCGTTGGAAGTCCGGAATGACGAACCGTCCTTCACGGAGCCAATCGACGAGGCCAGTTAGGCTGACATGATCCGGTTTCTGTGCACCCTTCACGTTGTCCCTCCAACGATCTCATCGAGCAATCCTTCGGTTTCCTTCTCCACCGCCAGGATGTCCGCACGAATCTCCTCGAGCGGACGGAGCAGTTGCGGCTTATAGAAGTAGCGGGTGAACGAGATCTCGTATCCGATTTTGATCGAGGACTCGACGATCCAGGCATCCGGAGCGTACGACAGAACTTCACGGCAGATGAACGCCTCGATGCCGCCCTCTTCCAGCAGTGGGATCTGCTCGGTGTCGCGCAGATCGGTGTCGTGCTCGTACTCCACGACGACGGATTTGCCGTCGATGCTCGCGGGGAACAGGCCGTGCAACGGATCAGGGGCCGTGCCCTTCTTGTGGATCTTCTTGATGATCGGCGGCGCATCTTCGCTGCGTTCGGCCGTCTCCTTGAGCCGCTTGATGTCGGCTGCCTTATACGCTCGGTTTGGGTCTGTCCCCACAAGCCGCAACGGCCTCTCGACGGTCACCTTCCAGTAGCCGAACGCTTGGTTGGGGAAGATCCTTGACTGCTCGGTCTCCTCGAAGGCGCGAAACACCTGGCAGATGCGATCGATGTCTTCATCGGACAGCTCACAGTTCTTCTTGCCGAGGTTCTTTCGCAGAGGCTGGTACCACTGCGTGGCATCGATGAGCTGCACTTTGCCCTTGCGATGCTCGGGCTTGCGGTTAGAAAGCACCCAGATGTAGGTGGCTATGCCGGTGTTGTAAAACATGTTGAGCGGCAGCGCGACGATGGCTTCGAGCCAGTCGTTCTCGATGATCCAACGACGGATATTGCTCTCGCCTTGGCCAGCATCTCCGGTGAACAGGGAGCTGCCGTTGTGGACCTCGGCGATGCGGCTACCAAGCGGCGTCTCGTGCTTCATCTTGGAGAGCATGTTGGCGAGGAACAGCATCTGACCGTCGCTTGATCGGGTGATGAGGGAATATTCAGGATCGTCGGCGTGGGTGATCTTGAAGCGAGGATCGGTCATCCCCTTCTTGCCGCCCATCCGTTCAAGATCGCTCTTCCAGCTCTTCCCGTACGGCGGATTGGAGAGCATGAAGTCGAACTCCCGCGCGCGGAAAGCGTCGTTGGAGAGCGTCGAGTATTCCGGACCACCGATGATGTTGTCGGCCGCATCCCCCTCACCCTTGAGCAACAGGTCGGCCTTGCAGATGGCGTAAGTCTCCGGATTGATCTCTTGACCGTAGAGGTGCGTTGCCACCTGCTTTCCGTGCTCCTCGGCCAACTGCTGAAGCGTCTCCTCCGCGACCGTCAGCATCCCACCGGTTCCGCAGGCACCGTCGTAGAGGAGATACGTGCCGGACTCGATCTTGTCAGTGATCGGGAGGAAGATGAGCTTCGCCATCAGCTTGACGGCATCACGCGGCGTCCAGTGCTCGCCGGCCTCCTCGTTGTTCTCCTCGTTGAAGCGCCGAACCAGCTCTTCAAAGATCGTTCCCATAGCATGGTTATCGAGGCCTGGCAGGCGGATCTCGCCATCGGCGGTTCGGATGGGTTCGGGAGACAGATTTATGGACGGATCAAGAAACTTCTCGATGAGGGCCCCCAAAGCGTCCGCCTTCGACAGACGCGGGATCTGATGGCGAAAGTCGAAATTGTCAAGGATCTCCTGCACGTTGGGTGAGAAACCGTCGAGGTACGCCTCGAAGTCAGCCTTCAGTTGCTGCTGACTGGCCCGCGCACGGAGGTCACGCAACGTGAACTTCGAGGTGTTGTAGAAGTCTTGATCCGCCGCCTGACGAAGTGCCATATCCTGATTCGTAATCCCCGCCGTGTCCAGCGACGCCTTCATGCCGAGCACGGCTTGCTTGGTCGGTTCCAGCACAGCATCCAGACGTCGCAGCACCGTCATCGGCAAGATGACGTCGCGGTACTTGCCACGGACATACAGGTCCCGTAGCACATCATCGGCAACGTTCCAGATGAAGTTGGCAATCATGTTGTGCTGCGCTTGATCCATCCCCTACTCCTTGGGACCGAATATCTTCGCTGCTGCCTGCCACAGCGTTTTTTCGAAGCCGAGCGTCGCGCCGTTGGTGTTTGTCCTTTCTGCCATCTCTCCCTGCTCCTTTGACACTTACGAATAAAAACAAACCGCCCCGTGGGCACTTGACCCCAGGGCGGAAACTACACATGACAACCCGTACACAAACGCCGTTTTCACATTCTCGCCATTCCTCTTCGCTGCACAGGCTACTTCTTCATGCACAGTATTTCCTCATCGTCTCCTGGTTAATCATGTATTATACCGCATTCTCCCCCGTGAGTGAACACCAATTTGTGTAGCCGCTTGTCGCTCGATTTCTCGGACAGTCTGTGATAGAGCGGTTACCACCCTCCCAATCGTCGGGGGACCTCACTCCTCATTCCCTAGCACCTCCTCTCCCCGCTGTGCCAGTTGTGCTCTGGCCTGCTGGACTGCCGCACGCAATTTGCGTTGCAACACTTTCTTAGATGGCAGTTCAGTGAGATACTCAGCCACGTGAATGGATGTCTTGTCCAGTTCCAACAATTCGATCTGTTCGTGCGATCCCTCGGCACAGAGTATGAGCCCCAACGGGGACTCCTCGCCTTCTTCGATTTCGTTTTTATCAAGCCAGCGCAAGTAAAGCTCCATCTGGCCTTTATACGCGGCTTTGAACCTGCCAAGCTTCAGCTCAATTGCCACCAATCGCTGGAGTTTACGATGAAAGAACAGAAGATCGAGATAATGGTCTTCGTTGTCAATTACCATGCGCTTTTGGCGGGCGACGAACGTGAAGCCGACCCCAAGCTCCAGAAGAAACGACTCCAACTCCCGCAAGATGGCGGCTTCCAGGTCTCTTTCACTGAAGGCGTCCTTCAGGTTGAGGAAATCAAGCACATACGGATCACGGAAGACCAGGTCGGGAGAGATGCGGTCTTCGTCCCGTAATTCCGCAAGCTCCTTCTTCGCCAGTTCCTCGGGTTTCTTGGAAATCGCGGTACGCTCGTAGAGCATGGAGTCGATCTTTTTCCGCAAGGTACGGACGCTCCAGCGTTCAACGCGGCACATTTCGGTATAGAATTCGCGTTGGAGAGGATCTTTTAAGGGAATCAAAGCGAGAAGGTGTGTCCAGCTCAAATGTCGTATCAGCGATACGACAATCTGTTCATCAGGAAAGACTTCCGCAAACTGAATCATACGCCGCAGGTTCTTCTCGGAAAAGCTGTTCCCGTATTCCTGCACCAATTGTCGCGACAGTGATACGACAATCCGCTTGCCGTACTCTGCGCGATGTCCTTTGAGGATTTCTTCCTTGATCCGCTTGCCGATCCGCCAGTAGAGCGCGGTTAATCCAGCGTTGACGGTTACAGCCACAGCCGAGCGAGTCTCTTCGATCAACCGCCGGATGTCGACGATCAGGTTCTTGGGAACCGGGAGAGAACCATCAGTTTTTATCAATTCCTTCTCCATTCCTCAGTCTTTTCAGATTCACCTTGTTGTTATTTCAGTCCGCGCATCAGAACTGCTTGATCGGATCTTTCTCTATGGCCAATCGCAGGAGGGAAAAGGTCTAAGGGCGCTCGCCCTTGGAGCAGCATTCTCATATTGGTAACTGCCAAGAACTCTCCCCGCCCTGGGGCCTCAAAACCTATTTCAAAGACTATCTCTGCCGTCAACCTCACAGTCTCGCCATTCCTCGTTGATGCGTGTTTTCGTATCAACTACATGATACTAGCGTGATCGGTCCTCTGTGGCAAATGCGGCTGAATGGTTGCTATTTCATAACTTCCCAGGAATTGAAGGTTCTCAAGCCCCTGGTGCATATCCCAATCTTTAGATCACATTCTGTGACCTCAAGAAGATGGTCATCGTCGTCTTGATGCTCCTGGTGCTGATGATCCTCCTGCCCTCATCTGACGATTCCTCGCAATCGGTCGATTACGGCGAAACGTCGGTCGAAATCGGTCGCTTATCTCGACGTTTCTCTTCGATGTGTCGACGCCGTTGACACTTTCGGCAGGCTTGCTCGACCACTCGTGTACTGGTTTGCGTCTCACTGCGCGAGTTCATGTTGATCTCCGCTGTCGCCTTGCGCCCCCTTCCAGATTGGACAATCCTGCCAGTTGTCTGGGATTCCCATCGCCAATTGGGGGATGTCGGGATGTTCTCTCAGGAGAGAGTGCAGCTGCCATGCCCAATCGCTGTCTGAATCCAGTTTCCGCAAGCAGTACTGGCAGATGGTGAGCACGCAGAACATGCGGTTGTTTCCCACTGGGACCGGGTTGTGCCACTCAGGGTACTTACCGGGGCGAGGAATAAGAGGTTTGAGACCGAGTTCGCGATTCCATAGACGGCCGTGGTGTGCGCAGATGTTGCGTACCATATTCAAGGTCAGCAGCCACGAGCGAAATACCTTGGCGGGCATGCCGAACTCGGATGCAACGTCCTGCTTCACACGGTGGGACGACCCACGGAAGAATGTAAGCAAGGTTCCAAACGTCATAACCTCCGCCATCATCCAGACCGGGAGGTGTTTGTGGCAGTCTCCGTACTCCGCCTTGAAATGCTTGACGAAGCTCTCCTTACTACGCCTAGTTTCATCCTCAGCTCGCTCCAGGAAGCTCGTGCGGTCTCCAGGGGTCAGTTTCGGAAGGCTTGAAGGTTCAGTCGCGTAGGCAAAAGCGCCATGTGCAATCGCGTGGTAATGGGCAAGCTTGGATCTGACAGCGACCTCGATACGTTCAATGGCGTCCATGACAAGCAGTCGCAATTGACGGTCGAACGCATACCGTGTCCACACTTCGGCGAATGACGTATCGGGCTTGAACGTGTTATCGCTCCTCCGGAACGGATACCAGTAACCGCTGAGTCGGTAGTAGCTTACGACTTTGAGGCACTGTTGCATCCGGTTGGGGTCGCCCACCAGCCCTCGTTGACACAGAAGGTCCGCCTGTTGCTTAATTGTGAGCGGAGGCTTTTCGAACCTCACATCAAGCCTCCAGAGAAAGTGAAAAACCCACCGAGAGATAGCATGCCTTGCGACAGAGGCCCGATGGGTCTACTAACTATACTATAGCCACAGACAAGCCGCGTGTCAAGCCATCTGCTACCTATTTGAGGTCCAAAGGCTACCTGAGTGTAACGCATTGCCCCACCGAGGAACGAGCTCCTCCGTTCATGAGTCATGCCCCAGTACTCACACATCGAATCCTAGCCCCTCCAGATTACCCCGCATCTTATCCGCCGCCTGCCACAGCGTCTCCTCGAAACCCAGCGTCGCGCCGTTGTTAACTCTCCTTCCTGCCATCTCTCCCCACTCTTTCGCCACTTACGAATAAAAACAAACCGCCCCGTGGGCATTTAACCCCAGGGCAGAAACCACACATAACAACCCGTACACAAACGCCGTTTTCACATTCTCGCCAATCCTCTTCGCTGCGCAGGCTACTTCTTCGTGCACACTATTTCCTCATCCTCTCTTGATTAATCATGTATTATACAGGATTCTCCCCCGCGGGGTGAACCGATTGATGCTTGTGGTCACAATCTGTGAGCACCTCTATCGATTTAGGAAGCTCATGCCTTATCCTCCCCTGCCCCAAAGCCGATCGCACTACGTTCCTCCGATTGTGGCGAAGCCATCAGTTGTCGGATCGCGGCGACAAGTGAGCGGATGGCTTCGTCATGTTCGCCTACTCGCTGCTCCAGTTCCTCAAGCTTCTTGGCTAGCTCAATATGAGAGGCGAGAACTCTTCGAAGACGCACAAAAGCGCGTACGACGAAGACACTCATCTCTATGGCACGCTGGGAATTGAGCACGTTTGCCGCCATGATCGCACCGTGTTCAGTGAAGGCGTACGGCAAATACCGCCTGCCTCCTCGGCCGGAGTTTGAGGTCGCAGATTGCGACCTCAAAACGGCATGTTCTTCCTTGCTCAGCTGAAACACAAAGTCTTCTGGGAACCGCTCTGCGTTGCGTTTAACTTGCTCGTTCAGCCGTTTGGTGGCGACGCCGTACAATCGCGCCAGATCGGCATCGAAGATCACCTTTTGCCCACGAACCACCCGAATGAACCGCGTAATCTGTTCAACAGGCACAACGGAGAGCTTCTCGTTCATAGTATCTTCCCTTCATAGGTGGTCACAGACTGTGACCACCTCTCTGGGTTGCCTCTTCTCATCATGCTGTCCATTGAGTGACCGAATTGTGAAACAACCTGTTTCACAATTCCTGCCGCAGTCTGCGGCAGAAGGGTGGTCGCCGATTCAGGTTCCCCTAAATCTTATCCGCCGCCTGCCAGAGCGTCTCTTCGAACCCCAGCGTCGCGCCGTTGGTGTTTGTCCTTTCTGCCATCTCTCCCTGCTCCTTCGCAACTTACGAATAAAAACAAACCGCCCCGTGGGCATTCAACCCCAGGGCGGAAACTACGCTTGAAAACCCGTACACAAACCCTGTTTTCACATTCTCGCCAATCCTAGTTGATGCGTGTTTTCCTATCAACTACATAATACTAGCGTGATCGATCCTTCCCGGCAAATGCGGCTGAATGGATGCTAATTCATAACTTCCCAGGGATGGAGGTTCTCAAGCCCCCAGTGCATATTCCAATCCTGAGATCACATTCTGTGACCTCAAGAAGATGGTCATCGACGTCGCGATCTTCATCGTCGTCTTGATGCTCCTGGTGCTGATGATCCTCCTGCCCTCATCTGACGATTCGTCCCAATCCAGCCTGCCTCGATCGGTCGATTCTGTTGATCCATCGGTCGAATGTCGGTCGATTCGGGGCCCACGTCGAAACCGGCCACTTATCTCGACGTTTCTCTGCGATGTGTCGACGCCGTCGACTCGTTCGATCCGACAACCGGCATCGGTCGATTGCAGCGAAACGTCGGTCGGTTATCGGTCGATTAGTCATCCCCACCGCTTTGCGAAAGGACGTACCGTGTGCTCCTTCCAAGTCCGATCCTGGCGAGCACCTCTAATTCCACCAGCGCTTTCAAATCGCGCCCTGCTGTATCATTCGCGACCCCGAAATGGTCGACGCACCAACGTCTCGTTACATCTCCCTTTTCCAGAACGTGTCTGACGATTTCCCGCTGCCGCTCATTGAGTCGACTCTCAATGGCAGGTGTGACGATCTGCCGCACACTTGAAGCAGGAACCCGTAGCCGCCCGGTGTCCTCACCAGGCCCCGTGAACGTCACTTGGAAGTACCCTGTGTTCGCGCCCAGCTTGGGTTCTTCCAGCCCATGATTCAGCATGGAATCTCGCATCCGTCGGAACCCGCTGCCCCGCTCTTCAATGCGGTGGAAGTACGAAAGACATTGGGCGATCACAGGGTTTCGAGAGCACGGTTTGTAGTTACCTGATCGTAGTCTTGCAAGCGTGATTGGCGGGAGTCCAGGACTAGATATTACAGCTCGATCTGCGAATACCTCGATCATGATCCGGCGAGTTCCATCCTCGTAGTTCCGGTGCGCCAGTGCATTGACGAGGGCTTCGCGCAGCGCCTCCACGGGGTATTCGTCCAGACGAACCCGATTCAGTCCGACCACTCTCATCGGATGGCGAGTGTTGCGTTCGATGAAGTCCATCGCCCTCTCAACAACGTGGGGCATGGGGCCTCGGATCTCCTCTTGATCCCGAGGATCACCGTCGAGTTCGGTCCCACGATAAGCATCAGCCGCCATGCGGCAGTGAGGAAACACGGCTGATGGATCCTTCCCCAGGAGCGCCACGCCCGCAGCTGTGGCGAAATAGTCGCCCCCATCCAGATCGTGCCGAATGAGTCCGCGCAGCGCCAAGCCTGCGAGCACCTCAGCGTCCGAGAGCTTCTCCGCTTCCTTGCCTTCTGCGGCGGCGATCAGATTACGCCCAACGTCGAGATCGAGCACACTGAGCGGAACATGCCTTAGAAGCTGAGACTCGAACGTGGATGTCGCTTCGATTGTGTGTTCCGCGATTTCATCCTCATCGCTCGTCGGGGCAACACCGAAGCGTTCATCGAGAAGCTTGACCAGTGCCGCGCGTACTTCCTTTTGGAGCTCGATCACATTGCCAAAGCGCTTTCGCTTGAAGTTGTCGTCCTTCAGTTCAGCGAGAAAAGCTTCTGTTCCGGCTTCGCGCTTAAGGTTGGCAGGTCCTCGTATGAAGGCCAAGACGGGGATGTTGCTCTCTTTCGCACGCCGATACTCCCAGTGTGTGCTCGAGAGGCCTTTGGTCTCATGCCCGTATTCCTTCCAGATCATCAGGATGTAGATCTGGCTTTTGGCAACCAGCTCAAGGCATTCCTCCAGAGCATCCGCAGGCGATGCAGGTTCGAATTCATAGAGGACAGGTGAGCAGTGTTTCTGCAAGAAAGGATCTGTCTGGATGAGGTTGTCAACGATGAGCCGCTCGTCTCCAAGTTCTTTCTCAACGGAGCTGACGAATACCCTTAACTTGCTCATCTGAACCGCCCCTCTGGTTCTAGAACAGCAGCAAGACTAACCTCACACATCGAATCCTAGCCCCTCCAGATTACCCCGCCTCTTGTCGGCCGCCTGCCAAAGCGTCTGCTCGAAGCCGAGCGTCGCGCCGTTGCTGTTTTTCTTACGCACCATCAGCACTCCGATCCCATCTTAGTTTCCATAAGAGACAAAAAGGCCCAAGAGCGCATCGACCTGGGGCGTTATACCTCCACAGAAGACCGTCTTTCAGCCGCGATTTCACAACATCATCGTCCTTTTTGATACATGACGTAGTCTCAACTACAAAACATTAGCATTTCTGGAGTCATCGGGCAAGTCAAGCAGCGAGGCAGGTGGCGCTTGTGCAGCAGGGTTTCACGATTTCTCCAACCGATCGCGTTGTGCTTCAAATAATGGTGCAAAAGCTGCGCGTTCACATGGCTTTAGATGACGTTTTTCTTATAATCCTTATGCTGTGAAACGGGGTAAACGATCTGATCATTGGCTGAAGAGGGCTGTCTTTTCCCGTGGCAGCAGGTACTATTTACATGTGACTGTCAAAAAGAGACAATACGGGAAGGGAGTGGTTAAGCGATGGGACTGTCGGTCAGTGAGATGCACCGAGGTATGGCAATCCTCTACGATGGAGAACTGTATGAAATCATCGAATATGAGCACTCCAAACGTGGCCGGGGTGGGGCGATCGCCCGTACAAAGCTTCGCCATCTCAAGACGGGACGGGTGCTCTCGACGACGTTTAAAGGGTCAGAGGAGACTGAATCAGTGTTCCTGGAGTCCCGGTCGCTTCAGTACCTCTATAAGGATGGGGATGCCTATATCTTTATGGACAATGAACGGTTCGACCAGTTTCCCCTTTCCAAGGGGATCCTCGGCCCCCGGAGGATGTTCATGATAGAGGGGCTCAACATGCTCGGTTACTATTATAAGGATACCTTGGTCAATGTTGAGCTTCCCAACTTCGTGGAACTGAAGGTCGTGCACACCGAGCCAGGAGTTAGGGGGGACACGGTTTCAAACGTGGAGAAGCCAGCCACACTTAAGAGTGGGGCGGTGATCAAAGTGCCGCTATTCGTCAGGGAGGGTGATACGCTGAAGGTTGATACACGAAGTGGTAAGTATGTGGAGAGGGTATAAGGAGGGAGTATGGCGGAGAGAAAGGTAGAGATCGTCGATGAAGACGGGCGGATCACAATATCAGAGGATGTTATTGCTGCAATTGCCCGCATTGCTGCGGAGAAAGTCGATGGGATCGCTCGCCCCAGCGCTGGAGTCTCCGGTGGGCTAAAGAGCATCTTTGGGGGCGAGGATCTCTCCCCGAATATCAAGACGGAACTGACTGAGGACGGTGTTCGCGTGGAGATGAAGATCGCTGTTGAATACGGTTATCCGGTTCACGAGGTGGCGCAGGGTATCCAGGGGAACGTGCAGAAGGATATCGAGGAGTTGGCAGGTGTAACCGTGACCGGGGTCGATGTCTACGTGAAAAAGGTTGTCTCTCCGCACACTCTAGTGAGCGACAGCGACAGCGACGAGGAGTGAGGAGGTCATGATGGTGGAAGGGGAGAAAGGGAGCGTTGGCATCTCCAAGGACGTGGTCACGGCAATTGCTGCAATCGCTATCTCTGATGTGGATGGGATTGCTGATCTCCGGACCGGAGAAGGGATCTTCCGGCGCGGAGAGGGGATGAAACGGTACGTTGACACGGAGGTTGAAGGGGACAACGTCAAGGTGACAGTACGGATTGCGATCCTGTACGGAAATCCGATCCATAAGATCGCCAAGCAGGTGCAGACGCGCGTGAAGACTGAGATCGAGCGGATGACCGGCCTCCGAGTTAGTGGGGTCGACGTGGATGTGCAGCGACTCGTGGAGTCAGAGAAGGAATTAAAAGAAGAGGAGGAAGAATGACCTTTGTTACTCTGCTTCTTAATGTTCTTGCCTCGCTTCTCACCGCTTCGTTGGGGATCCTCTCCATATTGTGTGCGACTAAGATTCTTTTGTTCTCGTCCGCGGTGGACTTCTTTGGATCGGCGCTCGGAGTAGCTCTACAGCTTCTCGTCGGTACATTGCTGCTCCTTGTTGCTCTTCATTTTGTTTTCCTTGTCTACCGATGGCGATCGGTTGCCGCTCGTTTCTCTCAGGAGGGAGAGTGGGGGAAAATTGAGCTTTCCCCATATGCGCTGAGGGAGTTCATCAGCGGGATCCTACGCCAGGAGGTTGGAATCGACCATTTCCGCGTACGACTGGAGCACATGGAAGAAGGGATCGCGATTTCAGTACGGACCGCCCTTTCACCACAGGAGAAGGTATCCGAAGTTGGTCGCACGATCCAGGAGACTCTTGCTCGCCGGGTGGTGGAGCGGACCGGGGTTAAGGTAAAGCAGGTCTCGGTCCTCGTGCGCAGCATACGACCGCACGCGGAGGAGCGTCCGGAGGAGGGTGAAGGGAGCGATGCGAATGTTAATGAACGCTAGGCTCCTCGGGCTTCTGGGGGGACTTCTCGCTGGCCTCCTTCTCGTTCTTGTCGGCTGGAGGGTCCTGCTCATTCTACTTGCCTTTGCCCTAGCTGGCTATCTCGTCGGAGTCTACCTGGAATCGCGTGAGGACGTTATCCGGCGATTGCAGGAGCTGATAACGCGCCTGTTCCGGTCCTGATGCGCCGGCGGGAAGCGCGCGAGTTTGTGCTGCGTGCTCTTTACCAGAGAGAGTTTCGCGATATCCCGCTTAAAGAGATGCTCGCTGAGATTAACCCTGGGGATCAGCGTAGTTACATCGAACGGGTTTTCGCTGGGATCATCGCCCGCCGCGACGAGATCGATGTATTGATCTCACAGCGCATTGTTGGGTGGCGGTTTGAGCGGTTGGCCTTCATCGACCGCAACATCCTTCGCTTGGGGATCTTCGAGCTCCTTTACTTCCCGGAAGTCCCTCCTGAAGTGGCGATCGATGAGGCGGTGGAGCTCTGCAAAAAGTACGGGACCGATAACGCGCGTGTGTTCGTGAATGGAATACTGGATCGAATCTGGAAGGGGGAAAGAGCCGTCGGAGTACAAGGGGACAACGGGTAACTGGCTGGTTTATATTCAGTCTACGAGCATCACCTGCACTGCGCTTACAATCTCTTCTTTTAATTTCTCTGCTCGCTTAGCTAACTCCCACCGCTTTCTGTGGTACTCGCTTACATACTCCTTGTCGGCGATGTATTTGCAATTGATATCCACATTGTATAGTGCCGATTGTAGGGCGGCTTCCGCCAGATTAATTGAGACAGCAATATCGCTTACGGCGTTGGGGTTGCCGATCTGCGGTAGCCTTCGGTTTAAGGTAAGGATGCGAAAGCACGCCTCCGCGGTGCGATAGGGGACCTCGTTAGCACGCTTAAGGGCAGCCTGAAGTTGCTCCTTTCGCGCGGATTTTTCTTCGCTCGTCCCTTTGGGCATGCGGTAGCAAGCGATCACCGCCTGGTAGGCTGCAACGTCCGCGGCGATGAAGCTCGTCAGTTCCTCTCGCAGTTTAAGGGCCCCTTGCAGAACGGCCTTTACTTCCTGTTCGTCTTTAGCGAACTTCTCTTTGCCAATGGTCAGATTGCAGATCATCGACACGAGCGACGCGGCCATGGCTCCTGAAAGAGCAGCAACACTACCTCCCCCCGGTGTCGGCGCCGCTGAAGAGAGCTCTTCCAAGAAAGTGCTGATCATCGCGTTTTCATAGGTGGTTTGCATCCTTTCCTCCTTTACTACTTTTGGTCCCCCGCTGTCTGGAGTGGACAACGAACTGCTGGCTTAAAACGATGGATGCTGTTCCCTCGCCCGTTTGCTACGCTCACTCAAGACGCAATGATCGCCAAGAGATGCCTTGTTATTGTTCTTTCCCCCTTCTTAGCGCTTTATTTGGCGTTCTCAGCGCCTTTGCGAGAGCATGCTTTTCTTCGTACCGGTACGGGCAATCGAGGCGTACACATCCCTGGCACGAGAAGGGTGTGAAAGCCTGCTCTACTTCCGAGCCGATTCCCATTAAAAAGGATAGCGTCTTGGTTGGTCGCATCAGCAGGTGCGAGGTGAGTCTGACGCCGATCTCTTCTGCGTGCAAGTTAGCGAATATCAGGCGCTGATTCTCAAGCGGCCAATGGCTGGCGCCAGAGCCTGGCTCGAATGCGCGGCTCGCGTTCAGGTTACGCTCGTGTGCCCAACCAAATAATCGATAGCCTAACCGCTCGCATAGCTCGGACACAGCGGCCGAACCGAGTGCATCGAGGATCATCGAGTCGAGCAACCTCCCGGTTTCACGCAGCCTTTCTGCTTCCTTCTCGATAGCAGGGCCCACTGTGACAAGACCAAAGGCCAGGAACGAAGCACCCGGAACGAAGCACCCTGAATCGGTGTGGGAAGGTCGTTCTTGTGGAGGTTTACCGCTTCTCCCATCTTGCAGATCCGGCTAAGAGTCCGTGGTTGTGCCAGCTTGCGTGCCATGGGGGTCAGTACTTTGAGCTTCTCTAGGATGGGTTTAGACGGAGAAGAACCACCGTACTCCAGGTAACGGAAGATGCGCTCCGGGGATAGCTCAACGGTTCCTTCTACCCCAATGGATATCCTTTCAGCCATGCTTTTCCGCGAGATTGCCGGCAGCCTTTACCGTGTTGGCCATGATCATACTGACCCTTTGGGACAGCGCTGTCCAACCCTTTAAACGCCGCCTCTAACCCCTCTCTTCACCCCACTGTTATCCCAGTTTGGGTCTCGGCGGCCATTATCGTGTTCCACATGAGCATAGTGACCGTCATCGGGCCAACCCCACCGGGGACTGGTGTGATGGCCTCGACCTTCTCTTTTAGGGCCTCGAAATCGGTGTCCCCGACGAGCCCAAATCCGGACTTCTTACTCGGATCCTCGATCCGGTTGACCCCTACGTCTATCACCACCGCTCCCTCTCTCACCATGTTTGCCTTAATGAATCGAGGAGACCCCATGGCAGCTACCAGGATATCAGCACTTCGGGTTATCTCTGGCAGGTTCTTCGTCCCAGTGTGGCAGACGGTGACGGTGGCATTGGCCCCGGTTCTTTTCTGAATCAGGATAGCAAAGAGGGGCTTGCCGTTGAGGTTGCTCCTTCCGCAGATAACAACGTGTTTCCCCTCCGGACTATAACCACTGCGGATGAGGATCTGCTGCACTCCGTGGGGGGTGCAGGGAAGAAGGTAAGGGTCTCCGATGAGGAGTTTGCCTACGTTCACCGGATGGAAACAGTCAGCGTCCTTCATTGGATCGATGGCATTTATTACCCGATCCTGGCTGATATACCGCGGCAAGGGAAGCTGAACCAATATCCCATGGAATTTGTGGTCTTTGTTAAGCTCAGCTATCTTTTTAAGAAGCACTTCCTCCGGGGTTTCTTCGGGGAACACAATGGTCTCGGAGTAGATACCCACCTCTTCGCTGGTCTTTCCCTTTTGCCTCATGTAGGACACCGAAGCGGCGTCTTCTCCAACTCGCACCATTACCAGCCCGGGGGTGAGTCCTTTCATCTTGAGCTTTTCCACCTTCTGTTTTAGCTCTTGCCTCACCTCGGCCGAGATTTCCCTGCCAGATAGAATTTTTGCTGACATACTGCCCCCTTCATTCTAAGAAGATGTAACGCGCATTCTAATTGGAAGATTTCCTTCTTACAAGGGCCAACGCAGCTTATGGCTGTAACCCGCGCTCGGCGTGAATTGCTCTTTTCGGGACGAAGGGCAGAGCAAAAATACCGCTAGCTGAAAGAAAAAATACAGATATAGCTTGACAGAAAGAAAGTTTTTGTGTAAAATGGCGCTGGTGAGGCTATGTGGAATCAAGCCTGGAATTACGCATTCAACCAGACGAGTGTATCGCCGGATCACCATTGCCGTCAGTTAATTCCCCACCAAGCGCACGAGGTAATCAATGTCCTACATCTCCCCCCTCCACAACTGTTCTCTCAGCTTGACACGCTTGCCGGGGCTCATCTAGCATACTGTAATGGTGGACTTCACCTATGGTGAATCTCCTCTTTTCTCCCCCAGCTTGCTGGGGGCGTATCCAGTGGAGAATTTATATAAAACGGGGGGTGATATGTGACGTATAATAGTTGGGAGGCTAGTACAAGGAGTCTAAATCTAACGAAGGAGGTAAGACAGAGATGAAGAAAATAACGGTATTTCTTCTGGTGGCTGTACTACTTGGAGGGCTCTTTCTTGCAGTAGCTGGTGAGGACATTCAGCGCGGCGGAACCCTCTACGTGACTGGCCAGGAATTAGGGCGCATTGATCACCCTGCGCGCTACTCTTGGGTGACAAATTCCAATTGGACGCGTCAGATAGCTGAGTATCTGACTTTCACCGATGAGAACAACATCACCCATCCCTGGTTGTTGGAGAGGTGGGAGGCCAGTCCCGATCTCATGACCTGGATACTCCTTCTCCGCAAGGGGATCAAGTGGAACAATGGTGATGACTTCACCGCGGACGATGTCGTCTTCACCATGAAGGAGTGGTTGGATCCGGAGGTAGGTTCCTCCACCCTGGGTCTGATGTCGTACCTTAGGCCGGAGAACATAGAGAAATTCAACGACTACATGGTTATACTCCACCTCGACTCGCCGCAGATCGCCGTGCCGGAGCATCTGTACCACTACCCGAACCAGATCATGAACCACCGGACCTTCGAGGGCGACTTCGTCAAGGCCCCGGTCGGCACCGGCCCATTTGTCCTGGAGGAATTCGTCCCAGGTGAGCGGGCGGTGCTCAAGCGCCGTACGGACCCTCCTTACTGGCGGGATGGCGCTGACGGCCAGCCACTGCCCTACCTGGATAAGATAGTCTACATCGATATGGCTCATGAGATATCGGCCCATGCCGCGGCTTTCCAGGCTGGGACAGTTGACGTTATCACCGAGGCAGAGCTTGGTCATTTCCTGGCGCTGAGGGACGATCCAAACGCCAATGTGATCGGCACGCCCACCGCCATGGCCCAGGTCCTACGTATGCGAGTGGATAAGGAACCCTGGGATGATAACCAGGTTCGCACAGCGCTTAAGTATTGCGTTAACCGCGAGAAGATCCTGAAGATGGCCTATTACGGTGAGGGCGTCGTGGGGGCAGATTACCATGTATGCCCAATCCATCCGGCATACTGCGAGGTGGAGCCACTTCCATTTGATCCGCAGAAGGCTAAAGAGATACTGGAGGAGGCCGGTTACACCACGCCTCTCAAGGTCGAGGTTTCGGTAGGAAGCGGCTGGGAGGATATCGTCTCTATGGCGGAGATCCTCAAGCAGGACGCCGCCCCAGCGTTTGACATTCAGTTAAGGACCATGCCTGTTAGCACCTACTGGGACCTGTGGACAGAGTGTGATCTTGGAATCACCCCCTGGACGCACCGCCCATTGGGGACGATGGTTCCGGGCCTAGCCTACATCTGCGACGCAGAGGGGAACCCTGTACCCTGGAACGAGACCCGCTGGTGTGACGACGAGTTCACGACACTGCTCAAGGAAGCCGAGGGGACCCTGGACGTGGAGGCGCGCCGGGAGATCATGTGCAAACTGGAGAAGATACAGAGGGACCGTGGCGCCATCATTATCGCCTACTGGCGCAATGTGTGGTCCATCGCGAACATAAAGGTCCAGAACTTCAAGGGTCACCCGACTCAGTATGACGAGTGCTTCAGGGAGGTCTGGCTCAAGGAGTAAGTCGTCTGTGAGACTATGGGCAGCTTTCCTATAGCTACCAGTGGTCTTTTGGGATTCTGGGATGGGGCAGGTTGTGGTTAGCTTTTGGCCTGCTCCATCCCAGCCCAAGTTCCTGTAAGATCCCGGAGTCTTCGAGATTGAAGGGCTGCTTTGTGGCAAATAGCTCTTAGGCTCTGGTCTGGTTGCTTACGACTCGAACTGAGCCAAGTTGTACGGCTGTAGGTAACTTTTGCGCAAAGATTTCGTTAAACGTACCTGAAGTTAGGCGGGAGAATTATACCTAAATTTATTGTGCGACGCTTGCTGCTTATGCTGTTGACGATGTTCATCGTTTCAATCATCGTCTTCGGCATCACCGAAATTGCACCTGGCAACGTGGCGCGAAAAATCCTGGGGGCATTTGCCACGCCCGAGCAGGAGGAATCCTTTCGGAGACAGTTAGGTCTGGACCACCCCTTATATGTTCGATATCTCAACTTGCTGATAGGAAGCGATTGGCGAGCGGAGAGGCTTGTTGGCATGCCACTTGAGCGGATAAAGAGGCCGGGGACCGAGTTCTACGAATGGTGGGCGGAGGACGAGGACGGCACTCCAATTCGATGGAAACTGGAGGGTGAGGACCTCATCGCCCTGCGGCTGCAGCCGGACGGCACGGTAATTAAATCTATTGACAACGGTAGGTGGCAGACGGACGAATCCGATGTCAGCACCTTTTGGGGAATAGATATGCACGACCGTGCTATCCTGTGGGAAAAGGGTAGCGGCCAGACTTACTGGTTGCGTACTAAAGCGGGTGGCTTTTGGGTCGAGAAGGCAAGCGGCGCCAAGAAGTACATCCCCTTACAAAAAGGAATAGTGCGCGGCGACCCCGGCATATCAGTGCAGACCGGCCGTCCCGTTGCTGAGACGCTCTTTCGACGGCTCCAGAACTCAGCTATCCTAGCTGCCATAGCTTTCGTCATCGTCATGCCTCTAGCCCTCGTGCTGGGATTGATTGCGGGGCTCAATGAGGGAAAAGCGATTGACCGCATCCTCTCCATCGGAGGTTTGGCGGGCACCTCCACTCCGGAGTTCGCGACTGGCATATTCCTGATCCTGATATTCGCCACTTGGTTGAAACTGCTCCCTGGGGCGACCGTCTTCTCAAGCTCAGGAGCTCTCTTTGAAAGACCGGAGATGCTGGTCCTGCCTGTCCTGACGCTTACCCTTATAGAGCTGGGCTACGTGCTGCGGATCACGCGTGCCAGTATGGTGGAAGTGATGGGGACGGCCTATATTCGTACGGCATTTCTGAAGGGCTTGCCCTACTGGCGTATCGTCTTTAAGCACGCTCTGCGTAACGCCTTAATGGCCCCTATCACGGTCATTATGTTACACGTCAATTGGCTCATGGGAGGGCTTGTAGTAGTGGAAGCGATCTTTGGCTTCCCGGGTTTGGGAAACTACCTATATAAGGCAGGACTGTACAAGGATATCTTCGCCATCGAAGCGGTGGCCCTGGTGATGGTTTTCCTGGCTGTGGGAACGCAATTGGTGGCCGACATCATCTACACCTTCCTCAATCCTCGCATTAGGTATGCTTAAGCGTTGGCAGGCCTTAAGTTGGGAAGCTGGAGGGAGATGAAGCTATGGGAGTAAGCGAGCAAGCCCGACCTCCAGTCATCGCGACGCGCCGGTCACTTTGGCAATGCTTTCGAGATGCGCTTGCCCCAATTCTGGCATCCAAAGTAGCACTCGTGGGGTTGGGGCTTGTAGGTTTCTGGGTCTTTGTGGCTGTCTTCGCACCCCTTATTTCGCCTTACGGTCCTCTGGAGCAGGACCCCGACGCCATGAATCTGGGCCCCTCCGTGGAGCATCCACTGGGCGCCGATCACCTGGGACGAGACCTTTGGGCTCGACTTATCTACGGCGCTCGAACCATCTTGGTCCTGGCCCCTTTGTCGGTGCTTTGCGCTCTAGCCATCGGCACTACACTGGGACTGATAGGCGGCTACTTCGGCGGGTGGATAGACGAGATTGTGATGCGTATTCTCGATGCAATAATGGCCTTTCCAGTCATCTTGCTCTACCTGATTATCATCGTTACCCTGGGGCCTTCCGCTATAAACGTGGTAATCGCAATTACGATCGCTGGCGCACCAGGTATCGCCCGCCTGGTACGCAGTTTGACCTTGGACATCCGCACGCGGGAGTACATCGCCGCGGCAGAGTTGAGAGGTGAAAATCCTTTCTACATAATGTTTGTGGAAATCCTGCCCAATGCCCGGGGGCCGATCATCGTAGATGCCATGCTGCGGATAGGCTATGCTGTCTTTGCCATCGGCACGCTGGGCTTCCTTGGCCTTGGTCTGCCACCCCCCTCACCCGACTGGGGCAGCATGGTCTGTAAAGGGCGCCACTATATCTGGCTCAGTCCCTGGGCCGTCTTGTGGCCTTCGCTGGCCATCTCGTCCCTGGTGATTGGGCTTAACCTCTTCGCTGATGGCCTGCGCGAGGAGACGATGCGCTATCAGTAAGGGTAGGGAGTACGATATGGAAAATCCAGGAACCCCTGTCTTGCAAGTTAAAAACCTGGCGATCTCCTACCAGATGCGTAAGAGCGTGGTATCAGCGGTGCGCGATGTTTCCTTTGAGATCCACCGAGGAGAGGCCCTTGGCCTGGTCGGCGAATCGGGTTGCGGCAAGAGTACGGTTGCCTTTGGGGTTGTCAACTTTCTGGATCGCAATGGTCGGATAGACAACGGTAGTATCCTCTTCCAGGGACAGGAGCTACGGGGTCGGAGTAGCGAGGAACTACGCAGGCTACGCGGCGACCAAATCTCCATGGTGTATCAGGATCCCCTAGCTGCCCTTAATCCATCCTTGCGCATCGGGGAACAACTGAGAGAGGTATTGACGGTTCACCGTGGTCTCAGGAAAGGAAAGGCCTCTAAAAGGTCGATTCAAATGCTAAAACAGGTGTACATGCCTGATCCAGAGGTGATGATGGGCCGCTATCCTCATCAACTCTCCGGTGGTCAGCAGCAGCGGGTGGTCATCGCCATCTCTTTACTCAATAATCCGGCTCTCCTGATCATGGATGAGCCGACCACCGCCCTGGACGTAACCGTGCAGGCAAGCGTGTTGGATTTGATTGCCGAGCTGCGACGCGAGTTCGACACGGGTCTCCTATACATCAGCCACAATCTGGGTGTCATCGCCTATGTCTCCGATAAGGTGGGGGTGATGTACACTGGTGAGATTGTGGAGAGAGCCTCAGTCAAGGATGTCTTCTTAAAGCCCATGCATCCATACACTCAGGCGCTCATGCGTTGCGTGCCTAAGCTGGGTGAAAGCAAGGAATCAAGCTGTCTTCCCCCCATTAAGGGGCGGGTCCCTTCGCCGGCGAATCTCCCCTCCGGCTGCATCTTCGAGCCCCGTTGTGACCACGCTCGGGAGTCCTGTCGGCAGAAGCACCCGAATTTGCGCGAACCGGTGCCCGGTCACCTCATCCGTTGCCATTGCGCCGAGGAGATAGCCGAAGAGGAGTGGCAGCCGCCGGAGGGGCTGGTCCCTGAAATGATAGAGCGGAGCATGCGGGAAGATACCGGTAAACCGATACTGCGGGTTGAGCATGTCAAAACCTACTACGAGCAGAAAAGCAGGTCATTAGCAAGCTTGGTCGGCTTGGGTAAGAAGCGCTACGTTAAGGCGGTAGACGATGTTAGTCTCGAGGTGCCAAAGGGATGCACGTTGGGAGTCGTCGGTGAATCTGGCTGTGGGAAGAGCACATTGGCCAAGACCATCGTCGGATTGGAATCACCTATCAGTGGGGAGATGGAATTCTTGGGCTTTGATATCCTCCCCCCTGTGTCCAAGCGCGACGACAAACTCGTTAAGGAGCTTCAAATGGTCTTCCAGAATCCCGAATCTACCCTAAACCCTTCCTTCACTGTGGGATACCAGATCGGGCGCCCCCTGCGCCGCTTTATTAAATACTCGCGCAAGGAGGCGAGGAAGGAAGTGATCCGTCTGTTAAACGCTGTCAGGCTGGATGCAAGCTATTACAGCCGCCTCCCGCGGCAGCTCAGTGGAGGGGAAAAGCAGCGGGTGGCCTTGGCCAGGGCCGTAGCCGGTAATCCCAAGCTGGTGGTATGCGATGAGCCGACCTCCTCGCTGGATGTCTCGGTACAGGCTGCTATCCTGAATCTGTTGTTAGGCCTCCAGGAGGAGTACGACATTACGATGCTCTTTATCTCTCACGATCTCAGTGTGATTCGCTTCTTCTCCGATTACGTGGCTGTGATGTATCTGGGGAAGGTATGCGAGATTGGGCCTGCCGAAGCCATCTACTCACCGCCCTATCATCCCTATACGGAAGCCTTGCTCTCCGCTGTTCCTATACCAGATCCTTCAGCAGATCAAAAGAGCATCCGTCTCAGCGGTACAGTCCCAAGCGCCCTTGCCCCCCCCAGTGGGTGCCCTTTTCACACCCGTTGTCCTCGCAAGCTCGGGGGTGTATGCGAGGAGCAAGATCCTCCGCGGCAAATTGCGGCAGCGGGGCATTACATTTACTGCCACATTCCGCTTGAGGAACTGCGCAAGATGGAAGCGGTCGTGACTCTTACTAAGCAGGAGAGTATGAAAGGGGCAGTTGATGCTAGTTAAAGACTGTATGACAAAACATCCACTCATGGCGCAACCGACGATGCCTATTCTCGAGGCCCAACGCTATATGGCAGAGAGCAACATCCGTCACCTGCCAGTCGTCGGAAAGGAGAAGCGGTTGTTAAGATTCGGGATGTTCCGAAAGAGGAGATCGTTGACATTTTGGATAAAGTTGAAGGCCTGGAAATCCTGGACGTTCGGGAGACGTAGAAGACCCTCACCACCTTTTCAGACCCGCTCTTTCAGTTTGATGCACGGACGGTACATCGGCACTCACGAGAAATAATGATTTGCTACGTGGATATGGAGCACGAAAAGGCGTTCCAAGGCGCGGAGAAGTGGGCGGTTCATCAGGTTCGCCGCACGGACGTCAAACGGAGGTTGGAAGAAACCTCTGGTGATATCTGCCTGAAGCGACAGTACAGGCGCGTCACGCGGCGATGGCTCAGCGAGTCGAAAATAAGAGCCTTGGTCATCAGTGGCAATGCAACCGATTGGACAGAGTACAACGAGGAGGACTTGCTTGAGATGTATCGCATCATTCGAAGCGCTGAGTTACCGATCCTTGGGCTCTGTGGCGGCTGTCAACTCATTGCCATGGCCCACAGAGCCCCTCTCGGCCCCATGCGGCGGTTGAAGGAGGGAGAAAAGGATTCCTATGAGGACTTTGCACCAGGTTACTTTAAGGAGTGGGGGTTTGTTCCGGTGCACGTTCTCCGATCGGATCCTCTTTTCGACGGCCTAGGGGAAGAGCCGGTCTTCCTCGCAGCCCATTACTGGGAAGTGAAGGAAGTGCCGCCAGGCTTCGAATTACTGGCATCTTCCGATGCCTGCCAAATTCAGGTCATCAAACAGGTTGGAAAATTCGTTTACGGGACCCAATTTCATCCTGAAGCCTACACAGAAGCACAGGCTGACCGCCGCAGTTGGTTGATCAATCGTGTTTATCCTGAAGATTATACGCGAGAGCAGGCTGCTGGCCGGAGGCTGCTGGCCAATTTCTTCCGTATGGCTGGCATCCTTGGATGACAAGGTGTGCATTCTGACAACATAATACTGATTTGACACAGTGGAATAATAACACATCGCGAGGTGGAAAATGTGTAAGAAGGGATTGATCGGAGATAAATACAACATTTTGCGCCAGGAAGAAATTGAGAAGATCCATGAATCCTCTCTGGGGGTGTTAGAGGAAGTGGGCGTAAGGGTAGACGATGACCATTTTCTCACTCTTTTCGAAGAGAGTGGAGCTAATGTCAATAAAAACGAGCGTTTGGTCAAGCTGCCAGCCAGCATGGTGGAGGAATTCGTAGCGATGGCGCCAGGGGAAGTCCTTCTGGCCGGGAGGAATCCAGAGAACGACCTGCTGCTCGGAGGGCGTCGTGTTTATCTAGGAACCGGCGGTGCGGCTATCCACATTTTGGACTTAGACACCGGCAAGCTACGTGATCCTATTCTTCAGGATCAGTACAACCTGGCTTGGCTAACGGAGAACTTGGAGAACGTTCACTTCTACCAGTGTCCCGTTGTCTGTACCGACATCCCCAAAGATGTTCTCAGTATAAACAGCTTTTACGCGGCACTCGCTGGCACGAGAAAAAACGTTCAGGAGTCCGCTACCGATTCACAGGCTGCCCAAGACATCATCGAGATGGCGGCAATGATCGCCGGTGGTGAGGAGGCCCTCCGGGAACGTCCGTTCATCTCCTTTGTCACCTCGTGGATGATCAGTCCGTTAAGGCTGGATATCGGTACCAGTAGGGTCTTGGAAACGGCGGCAAGCCATGGTATCCCAGTCGCCCTATCTTCCGCTCCGGTGACCGGTTCAACGGCACCGGCCACACTGGCAGGGCTTCTTACCCTGGTACATGCCGAGGAGCTGTTCGGAATTACCCTCGCTCAGATCGTCCGGGAAGGGACACCGGTTCTGTACGGTCCGGTACCGGCGGTAGCCAATATGCGCAACATGGCCTACCTGGGCGGGGCGGTAGAAACGGGGATGATGAACGCCGCGGCCGTGCAGATGGCAAACTACATAAATGTCCCTATCTACTCCGACGCCGGGCAGACGGACTCGAAACTTCCCGATATTCAGGCGGGTTACGAAAAGGGTGCGAATATTCTTCAGGTGGCAATGGCGGGAGGGAACTACATCCATCATTCAGCCGGTATGCTGGAATCAATGTTAACAGTGGCCTATGAACAATTTGTCATTGATAACGACATCAACGGAATGGCTCTGCGAGTCCTTCAAGGAATCAAAGTCAACGACGACACCTTGTCTCTGGATGTAATCAAAGCGGTTGGCTCCGGTGGGAACTACCTGACACAGCGACATACTCTTAAATACGCAAGAAGCGATGAATTCTACATACCGGCAGGGGCTGATCGGGACTCACGAGTTGACTGGGAGAAGGCGGGAGGAAAGGACGCGCGGGAGCGGGCTAGGGAGATAGCGCGGGGAATCCTGAATCATGAGAGGCCGCAACTTATCCCTTCAGAGATCGACTCCCAGATCCGCCGTAGGTTTGATATCCGCCTGCCCTAATCAAGAGCAGTTCTCGCTTAAACGTCTAGGTACTGCCGCCGTTCCCAGTCGGTGACGAACTGATTGAACGCGGCGATCTCTTCGCGCTTTGCTCGGATGAGGTACGTAGTCACCTCTGGCCCGATGGCCTGGCTGATGACCTTGTCTAACTCCAACTCTCTAATCGTCTGTTCCAGGGAATGAGGCAGCGGTGCTATTCCTCGCTTGGCCTTCTCCTCTCCACTCATTCGGTGGATGTTTTCCTCTACGGCCGCTTAAGGTTCGATGGAACGCTTAATTCCATCCACCCCCGCAGCGAGGATCGCGGTGAACGCCAGATAAGGATTGGCAGAAGGATCAGGGGAACGCAGCTCGATCCGGGTTGCTTGTTCAGGGTTAGTGGTTGCCGGAATACGGATGAGTCGAGCGGTTCTTGCACGCCCAGGCGATGTTCACCGGTGCTTCAAAGCCGGGGACAAGCCGCTTGTAGGAGTTAACCGTAGGATTGGTCAGTGCGGTTATAGCGCTTATGTGCTCAATCAATCCACCGATAAATAACCGGGCGTGCACTGACAGTCCCATCTCATCTTCCTGATCGTAGAATGCGTTCTTTCCTTCTTTGAACATGGAGAAGTGGACGTGCATCCCGCTAGCAGCGAATCTTGCAATCGGCTTTGGCATGAACACGGCCTTAAATCCGCATTGGGCGGCAACACTCTTGGCAACAAACTTGACAGCCATGAGACGATCAGCAGTGGTCACTGGATCGGCATACTTGAAGGACAGTTCGTTGATGTATGCCTCGATCTCGTGATGAGATTTTTCTACAGCGATATCCATCTCAAGAAGGCTTGAGACGATCGCTTTTCGTACTGTCTCTTCCACATCGGCAGGGACAAGGGCGAAGTATCCCGCGTTGCTGGCGACCTCACTACGGGTTGCTGGTATCTCACCTTTGGGGAACAGAAAGAACTCTGGCTCAACGGCGACGAAGAACTCGTGCCCTCGTTGAGCATCTCTCTGTAAAAAGTGTCTCAGAATGTAGCGCGGACTTCGGATAGAGGGTTCTCCCTCTATAGTATAGACATCGGCAATCACGCCGGCAGCGGCGTACTTCTCTGGTTGGTCTCCAAACGACGTGAACTAAGGATAGATTTTGAGGGTGGTAAGATCAGGTTTTAGGTACATATCCGCATTGGCGACATCAGCATAGCCTCGTATGGAGGAGCCATCGAAGCTGATACCAGCGTCCAGTGCGTCTTCAAACTGGGCGAGGGGAATTTCGACACTCTTTAGTTCACCCAGTAAATCCGTGAACAGGATATTGATGAAGCGAACATCACGTTCTTCGAGTTGTCGGAATGCGTCCTTCTGATCTGCCTCACCTATTGCCATAGCCATTCTCTTTTTGACTGGATCACTTTTAGAGAAGCAATCAATGCAGACTTATTCATTGTGGAGCGAGTCCTACCTTATGGAGAAGAACCGATCAAGAGAAACGTCAGAAGAAGACCTTTCTCTCTTCCCACATCTCTTCCAGCTCTTCCAGGCGGGGAAGCGTTTTCGCCTCTGTCTTGATGCTGACCGCAGTAGCAATGGCGCATAACAGGGACATCGCCGCGGCGAATGAATCGATATACGAGACGAAATCACACCGTGCTAACAGGTAATCTGTGGCGTAGTTAATTAGTGGGGAGAGCTCTGAATCGGTGATGGCGATAGTCGTAACACCCTTCTCCTGCGCTACACGAAAGTCCTGGACAACAGCTTTAGTGTAGCGGGGAAAGGAAATCGCAATTACTGCCGATCTTTCGGTCGTAAAGACTAATTCCTCATGAAACAGCCCAGTGCTTGTCGTAACGGCGACTGTGTTGTCGATCGATTTCTTGAGTGCCATTTGCAGGAACCCTGCCAGGCAGCTTGACATTTTGTAACCGAGAACGATTACCTTGTCCGCCTGCACAATCCGGTTGACTACGCGATTCAGTGTCCTGACATCAAGATTATGCAGCGTGTTCTCTAGATTGCTCATATCGGTAACCAGGGATTGGATGGCAGGGTTTCTACTCGACTTAAAGCGATGACTCTCCTTCAGTCGGTGAAGGGTGGTCAGCTTGCTCTGTACCTTGTCTTGCAAGGCACTTCTCATCTCCGGGAACCCTGAGTAGCCAAGGTCAGTGGCGAGCCGGATCACCGTCGGTTCGCTGACATCGGCCCGACGGGCAAGCTCCGCTGCGGTGAGAAACGACGCCTCGGTGTAATTATCGAGAATGTATTTTGCGATCTGTCTTTTCTTATCCGAAAGAGGAGTTGACTTAATCAATGCCAATATGTCTTTCTGTCTCTTCGCCATGCCCTCATTCTACACCGTAGGTGGGCGATTTACCAAGGGCAATCCTGGTGGTGACGGGCTTCCATCTGTTAATTCACACCGCGATCGGTGCTGCAGTAGTCTACTGCGAGACACCGTTTAAGCTCCTTGACACTGCTTATCGGAACGGCGCCGGATCGCACGAGCTGGTGGACAAGCTGTGCCGCCTGTCCCCCTGTGTAGTCCCTCTTCTCGATCTCTTCCGGGTTGAGGACGTAGATGTTGACCTTGTTCTCTAGCTCTAAGGCAGCCCTCAAGTTCAGAAGATTTCCAGGACCAAACGGGGTATCGCAGATTACCACCCCATCACTTGACCGCATCGTATCGAGGTTTTCTTTATACGCTTTTGGGGAGATAGGGCCAAATGGAGCATCTATCACGATTTTTGCGCCCAGGCGCTGTGCTGCCTGAAAGTCGGAGTCCAGTGGGGAGATGACCCCCACGCTTAGGGAAAAGCGATCGGCGAGTGCGTGGAGGACGGCTACGCCGCTTCCTCCTCCGCAGATGACGTGAACTTTTCCCAGTGGGGTTGATACCTTGCGTCTATATGGGACTGTGTTGATGTAGAGGGAGTTCGTTAGGGGATTGTGTCCTACGACCACATCGGTCTCAAAGGCTCTCCTGATATTGGTCGGGGTCAAAACCTCCTTTGGTTCACCGATGGCCAATAGCCGCCCGCGGTGCACCAAGGCTACCCGATCTGCGTACTGCGCAGCCAGGTTGAGGTCATGGAGTGCCATCAGTACGGCCAAACCGGTTTTGGCCTGCTGGCGGACGATCTCCATGATCTGGATTTGATAGTTGATGTCAAGATGGATCGTCGGCTCATCTAAAAGGAGCACCTTTGGTTCCTGTGAGAGAGCCATAGCGAGGAACGTACGCTGTTTCTCCCCTCCTGAAAGCTCACGGATGGAACGGTTGGCAAAAGAGGTCACGTTGGCAAGCTCCATAGCCTTTATGATTCGTCGTTCATCCTCTTTGGTTTCTCTTGCAAACCGACCCTGATAAGGGATGCGCCCCATAGCGACGATCTCTCGAACGGTAAAATCGAATCCAACCTCACGTTCTTGCTCTACGGCTGTCAGGTGTCGAGCAATCTCCCGAGTCGACAAGTCAGTTACACGCTTCATGTCCAGGTAAACCGCACCCTCCTCAGGAGTGAGGACCCCAGAGATGTTCTTAAGGAGCGTGGTTTTCCCTGAGCCATTCGGGCCCACAATGGCGAGGATCTCCTCTTCCTGTATAGTCAGGTTGATCTTCTGCAAGACGGGTTTCCCGTTATAGGAGAAGCGCAATCCTTCTACTGTAATATCCATTACATCCTCGCTTTCCTCGTCCTCAGTAGATAGAGGAAGAAGGGGGCTCCCAAGAAGGCGGTGATGATCCCCACTGGGAGTTCAGCCGGCCGAACTACGGTTCGAGCGGCCATATCGGCCCAAACGAGAAAGATCGCTCCTGCAATGGCCGTTGTTGGTAGGAGGAAGCGGTGATCAGGTCCCATGATTAACCGCATTATGTGCGGGATGATCAGGCCGACAAACCCGATAGTACCGGCGAAGGCGACAGCAGATGAAGTAAGAAGGGTTGCCACACCCAACATAATGCGCTTGCTCGTTTCTGGATTGATTCCCAGATGGAATGCTCCTTCTTCTCCCATAGCTAACGCGTTCAGGTCACGCGAGAAAGCTATAAGCACCAGGCTGCCAAGTGTAACAATCGGCAATAATACACACAGGTAGGTCCAATTAGCCCGTCCCAAACTTCCCATTGTCCAAAAGATGACATCGGTCATCCGCTCGGTACCCGAACTCAAGAAGATCATAAAGCTAGTCACAGCCGAAAAGAGGGCCCCCACGGCCACCCCGGCGAGGATCAACGTGTAAACGGAGGTTTTTCTGTCTCGTTCCTGTGCTAATTGGTAGACAATTCCCACTGCAAGGGAACCCCCGATGAAGGCTCCCAGGGAAAGAAAGAGCACACCATGTAAATTGAGGAGGATGATCAAAGACGCGCCGGTAGAGGCACCACTCGCGATCCCGAGGACGTACGGGCTAGCCAGCGGGTTGCGGAACAGCCCTTGCATGGTTCCACCCGAAATGGCAAGTGCACAACCCACCAACAGACCTAATAACACCCGCGGCAGCCTGATCTGAGAGATGATCAGGTAAGAAACAGACGGGGAACCATCAGCGGAGATTCCCCGCCCTATTAGGTGAGAAAATGCATCTGAGATAGGGATGTAAACGGGCCCAACGATTACACCTGCAACAAGGGTAACCGCAGCCAAAGCAAGCAGTATGACGAAAACCCGCCTTCGATATCCCCGTGGACTTCTACGCATCGTTATTCTTCTGGATGAAGGAACTCACTCATTACCCTGAGAACCTCGGCAACCTTGGTGGAGGTGCTATAGCTGGCCTTGATCCCGAAGACCTGCCCATCTCGGACGGCGGTGACATCCCGGAGAAGCTGACTTTCAAGAACGTTCTCTACATGATCGGGATCAGTGAAGATAACTTCCGGATCGCGAGCGAGGACTTCCTCCAGGCTCACCGGGGGAAATCCAAAGATGTCTGTAAAAACGTTGGTCCCACCGGCACGGAGGATCAGCTCGTTCTCGATCGAACCAGAACCAATGGCATAGGGTGCGGTGTCGGGGACGGACATATAGAGAAAAGCCACCTGCACTGGCTCCCGCCCCAAGACAGCGCTCTCTATTATGATGATCTGCTCGGCGATCTGTCCGATCAAATCCGCGGCTCTAGCTGAATTCCCTACTGCTATTCCCACGGTCCTGATTGTGGTAAAGATATCGGAAACGCTGGCAATAATTGCCCCAGAGCGGCCGGTGGTGAGGACCACGATTCCCAGCTCCTCGAGCTGGTCGCGGACCGCACCCCAGGCACCCAACACCAGGTCCGGCTCCAGAGCGAGGATTACCTCTACCGAAGGGGAGAAAGATTCCCCAACCCGTAGCAAATCTGCCACCTCCGGCGGGTTATCCGGCGACGCAGCGACTGCGATCAGTCGGTCGATGGCTCCAAGATCGATGAGGATCTCCGTGTACAGAGGGCCAATCGAAACTATTCTATTTGGCTGGCTTTCGATCGTGATCTCGAGTCCTCTATCGTCTACCACTGTGACCGGATACTGCTGCGCTGAGGCGATCAACCCAAGCAACATAAGCACTGCTAGAAGGACTAATACCCTTTTTGGCATATGCGTAAGCCTCCCATTTGCTTGCGGGATGTTACATCCCACATTGGTAAAACCATAATCTAACGTACTTGTTAACAGAAGTCAAGCAGAAGAAGAATTACCTCGCCTCAGAGAGGATTTCGCCGATCACCCTCCACAGAGCAAGGCCGGCTCGCTTGCGGTCTGGTGCGGCTACAATAACGAGCAGATCTCCTTTTCGCCTGAAAGGGAAAGCACCTTTGATCACTTGTTCATCGTGTGGGTTGTGTATGCCGATTTGCTCTTTGCTGTGTGAAAAATACAGACCGTCAACGCAGCATCGGATCAAAATCATGGCGCTTGCTCCCTCCCTTACCGCGTGGTCGCGGTACCACCACGGCGGCCTCGTCGTTGGGGACGATAACAGGGCAGCCAGGGTGACAGCATCTTGCGCAAGGGAGTACAAGGCAATCTCGCGGACTCGTTTGACATGGCTCAACAACGGAGCAAACCGCT
>Ga0307428_1000208_pt1 | contig 46263 bp, 46 predicted proteins | sample SalMarWE160240MG_FD_202161 | JGI IMG/M metagenome (GOLD analysis project Ga0307428, IMG submission 202161) | Salt marsh sediment microbial communities from the Plum Island Ecosystem LTER, Massachusetts, United States - WE1603-240 | ecosystem: Environmental > Aquatic > Marine > Intertidal zone >...
CAATCAGTGCCCAACCGGTGCCAGGTGCAGGAATAGGTTGGTTGCTCTGGCCAAGAAGAGCAGCGAGGGCGGGAGGAACCATGACTTGTACTTGTAGCAGTGGACCCGCCGATGACAGGCCTTCGGGCGAATGCTCCTGGTTTGGACGACGAAAAAAATGATTATGAATGGGCATGAAGCACACCTAAGACAAGTGCGGGGTAGTGTGCAGTCTCGTCTTCCTGACAGAGCACTCGTTTGATGAGAAATGGCTGATTGCCAAATCGTTCAAGCCCAGCCTCATAGGCCTCTTTCTCCGTGGTGAATGCCCCGGCAAACTCATCTTCTTTCACAAGAACGTAGAGCCCTTTGTAAGTCTCTAACAGCTCGGCCTTGTGTGCGGAGAAGTACTCCAATTCTCTTTCGAGTGTCATCTTACGCCTCCTACACCATGATAGGGCATGTTGCCAAAGTGTCAACCCATGCAGTCGCCAAGGATACCAGGAGAAATGAGGTCTTGCCTTCCGAATTCGAGGGACATAGGCCCTATTTCAGGCTGCTCCTTGAGAACTATGGTATGCGTCCCCGGAATTCCCCAGACCCCACTGCCGCGCGAGAAATCGACACCATGTCACCAGATTTCGATCATGGAGGAAGGGATGGTATAATCCGTAAGGGTGATCGTTTGATGTCCACCAAATCGAGCATTTACAAGTTTCTTCGCCTGTGGAACGATGTTTCCGCAGTGAAGAAAGGCAAGGTTGGCAAGCGGATAGGACGACGGGTGGCGGGAAAGACAACAGGACGGCTGTTAAGGAAGCTGTTCAAGTAGTTGGGTCAACCCGTCGGGACTTCTTTCCAACGAATGGATTTACCGTGCCGTTCACCTTCACAAGTGTAGGCTCAGAGAGGTGGCTGACTTCGTGGGGCTGGACTGCTCCACCACCAGCATCATTGCGAACCGCACCGCTGAGGCGGAAAAACACCAAGAATGAAGACGTGCTCCAGCGTCCCATAGGCCGCTCGCTCAAGAGCAGTATTCGGATGCAGAAAAACATCAGTTAGTAGACGAACCCGCAACCCTGCGACCACAACCCAGTGCGCTAGCCAATTGCGCCACACTCCCCCAAGGCACTCGGATTCATATGCAATTAGCCGCTTCTCGCAGCTAGAAACATCAAAAGTAAAGCTCTAATCCGCACCTCCTCCTTGAAGAATTATGGTATGCGTCCCCGGAATTCCCTTCTGACTCACTTGGTGCCTGTATCCTTCTTTAGGTATCCTGGCGAAAGTCGTGCGGTATCCACGCCACGGCTACACATCTCGTCGTAAATCTGTGGATACACGGTCGGGTCACAGTAAGACTGCCGACTAATCTTGCTGAGAGGAGTACCGATGTACTCGAGCTCCGTATCTAGCTTCTCATGCCAGAAGAATCCCCGGCCGAATCCACCGCCGCTACCAGCCTTTTCGGCCGCCTGACACTTGATCAGACCTTCAGCCGCGCCGGTGAGCACGAACCAATGGCGGGTCTGATCCTCGATGAAGTCCTCACGCCAGCGTTCGAGTTCGATGATCTGGACCAGGCGTCCACGCGATGCAATGACCCGTAGCCCAGGATTGCCTAGATCATGCTCGATTTCCGCCGCCATGGATACGAGCGCAAAGACGCGGCCACAAAAAGCCTTCCAGAGCTGGGCCTCGTCTTCGTCGGGGCCAACTTCTCGGACGAGAAACCAAGAGTCACCGGCAAAGCAAGCTCTCTCCTCTGCGTCGTTCGGGAAGAAAAGCGTCGCGTCGGCCAGAGACCGCTGGAGATCGTTCAGCCGACTCATAGCCTCGTACGGATCCTCTTCCAACATCCGCGTGACTCCCAGTAGGTCAACAGTTGCGCACAGCGCTCGGTAGCCCGAGCGGCTCCGCTCGACACGCCGAAGAACCTCCTTCTCGAAATCATCTGCTAGCATTGCTAGGATGCCTCCTGTGGGACCGGACGCGCGGATAACAGTATTCGAATCTGCTGCCGCTCATGCTTCGCCGGTTCGCCTGACCTTTGACACATACATGCCGTCTATATTACCTCGCCTCTGACCGCTCGCGGACAGCAGCATTCGATTATTAGGGGGTATTCTTGGCATCTCCGGCCTGGGCTTCCTTATCCTCTGCCTCTTCGTGGTCCAACACGAACTGGATGGGCCGTCCACCGAATTTCTCATTATAGGGACCAAGGACGATCCGGCGGTTCTCCGGTGAGAGAAACAGACCATGTTGGCTTCGTTGTTCAAGCGCCTTACAGAGGAATCGATGTGTATTTTTGTATTTGCGCTTTGCTGATTTAGCATCTTCAGGTGCTGGTCTTGCAAACTTAGTGTCAAGAAAATCAGGACTTATGAAATTCGGTCCGTCTGCAATCCAGTTGATCGCAAATTCCTTCGTTGGCCGTTGCACGCTGGATTGGCTGAAAGCAGAAGACTTCCACGGAATTGGGTATGGAAGGACCAAAGGCACAAGTTTTTCGATCATACCCAGCATTTCGATGTGCTGAACGAACGATTGCGCAAGACACGCACCGGACCACTCTTGGGCCTTCTCTAGTCTTAACGCTTCGTACGGAGCAAGTCCAAGGAAAAAGGGGTCATTGTTGGAAACGAGGATATCACCTCTCGCGACCGCTCCGCGCATAGGCATTCCTTGAAGGAGCGCGCAGAAAAGCATGTGATGGACATTCCAAAGGAACTGAACGACATCCTGCGGCTCGTCACTTGAGCTGTAGACGAGAAATGTGTCCGACACCTGGCTCACGGATGGTGAGCTGGTACTCCGCTTCCCCTTGACGCTGAATACGTTGCGTTCTTCTCCAACACCACGCACGACGTTCGCGATAGCCTTAACGCGCCCGCCCAATGTCAGGAGATCATCAGAGGAGCGCATTATTTCGCCGAACCCGAGGAAATCGAAAGCACCAACCAATGCGCCCTTTATAACGTCGAGATCCCGCAGGTCTGGGTTAATTAATGGGTCACCACTCCAGACTCCGATTGGTCGGAAAATCAATCCAGGATCTGCGTTCACTTCTGGACAATCCTCCTGGTTCTTCTTGTGTTGAGTCATCGATTGTACTCCTCTCCGCGAACCGTGCTGCCTTTCAGTGCATGTGTTTCATGAACGCAAAGCCTATCCATTTAGCACCCAATGAGCGAGGTAAGCAAGCTTGAGGTCGCTATATCCCCGCATCAATGATTATTGTGCAACTCCGCAACATAGTAGGTCGAAGAGCGGTGGGTGACAACTCCAGTCCTGTCAATTCGAGGTGCATAGATCCTGTTTCAGGCCGCTTCTTGCGGAATCATGGTATGCGTCCCCGGAATTCCCTAAGGCGCTATTCATGTTAGCTGTTGGTGGTCATAGATCAAGAGGATCCTACTGCAGTTAGGAACCAAGCCTGAGGGATTAGCTCATTGGCATTGCCGTCTAACCAACGATACCAGCCAAGATAGTTAGGCAGGTACTTCGTCGCAACACCGTTGAACCGTCGTAGCCATGTCTTGAAACGACTGTGATAGGCATTGACATTCTGGATGTGAAAGACCTTGTCTACAACACGAATACCAGCGCTAACATTCACTGCTTTGTGTACCACGCCTGTTTCAGCGGCAAATGCTTTGTATACTGAAAAACCATCAGAACACAACAACGTATCTTCAGCAAGTACAGGCTGGAGTACATTCACTAATGTATCCTTGGTGAACTCTGACAAGACATGACTTGCCGTCGCCCCACCACGGTCACGGGCAACCAGAACGCATACTTGTTCACTGCTGCGACCAGGTTTGGCAGCTTTCCCTCCGCGTTTGCGCGGTCGGCGTTGAAGGCCTCGCTCTCCCTTCTGAGAGCGCAACAAGAAGGTCTCATCTGCTTCGGCAATCCCCCGCAGAACCTGCGCTTGCTTCTCCTCCGGAATACGGAGAAACCGGTGCCGCCACCTAAACGTAGTTGTGTAATGCACCCCGCATGCTCGTGCACTTGCACGCACGCTCTTCCCCTCAATCATCGTCTTAGCAAACACAGGCCACTTGTCCTTATGCCGTAGATGTGCCAACGGTGTACAGGTAAGAGCGTTGAATGTACGCTTGCAGTTGCGACAACGAAACCGAGACAAACCATGACTCCTACCCCACCGGATCGGATCTTCGGTCTTGCAGTAAGGACAAGCCGGACGTTTCCCTTCTTCGGGCTCGATCCATTCCACAATTTGCTGCTGGTGCTCCGCTTCCTCTAGTCTCTTCAACAAAAGACGACGTTGCCCTAATGTCAGCTCATCACTGGCCTCTATTAGCTTGGAGAATTCGTTAGCGCGCATTGTACCCTCCTCTTCCACTAGTTACCGACATTATACGACAACAGCTAACGTTAATAAAGCCTTCCCTAATGCAAAGTTAGGGAGTTTCTCCACGTTCCTTCTACAGGACTGGAGATGACGCCCCTATGGGTGTGCAGGATCGATCCCGAGCACCGCCATAATAACTGAGAACACTGTAACCGCTGCCCATAGTGCTACAATCAACCACACGAACGCAAGGAAAAGTCTGGATATCCTACCAGACCAGACGGCTGGATCTCTCTCCCAGATTCGGCGGAGGTTCACATTAGTATGCTCGATCTGCTTCCGGTCCAGGCCCGGGTGCTGGTTGGGATCGAGCAGTTCCGGTTTCGAGAGTTTCCTGTCTAAGAAGAAGAACCGAGTCTGTCCATCATCTGCGTGGCGCGCCTCAAAGTACACAATCTTAGCGTGCCAAAAGTCTATCCACTGCGCTGACCTTTTCAGAACCTTTGCCATGATGAAGGCAAGGCCAAGACCAACGAGCCCTATCACTCCAAGCCAACACCAGAAGAGTCTGGGATGTGGGGTGCTCGCCTGCGTAATTAGGAGGGCAGCCGAGGTGAGAAGCACGACCAAGATTCCTAGGAAAACATTCATCCTCGTGTAGTAGGCGGAAGACACTTCTTTGTGTTTGTCCACCAAGAGCTTCAGGTACTCTAGTTCGTCAGCCGTCACGCGAATCCCTCCAGCTAAGACTCCCTAACAATGATTATTGTGCAACTTCGTGACATGGTATGTCAAAGAGCAGCAGGTGCCAACTCTATTCCTGTCATCTCTTAGGATATTGGATGCGCAGATGTTGACAATCGTACTAGTGCCTGGAAAGACGTCGACATCTGGCCTCTGGGGTCCGACTTTCACTTCGTTGCCTCCTCGACGATGCAGATTTCCTCGTTAGTCAGGCCGTAGAGTTCGTAGACAAGTTTGTCGATTTGTTTATCCGTTGCGTCGATCTGGCGCCGGATGAGTTCCTTCTCATGATCGGTCTTGGCAGCTTCCAAGTCTTTATGTAGCTTTAGTATAGAGCTCACGTGTTTGACCATCAGGTCACAGCGAGATCTGTCTCCCGGATCAGTGAGGTCAACCTCGCGAATCGGGAACAAACGGCAATCTTTGATCAGTATCTTTTGGAACCGCATCTTGAACTCATCTAGAAACTTCTTGCGATGGTAGAAGGTCATGAGCTTGCTATTCAGGATTCCCAACAGGAACTCCAGATTCCATTCCCCGCGTGGAAGGAGATTGAATGCGTTCTGGGTGTTATAAAGCTCCTCCTCAGCCAGCGCTGCCCAAATACGTCTTGATGTCCAATCGATTATCTGCTTGACCAGAATCCGTTTCTCAGTGAAGAACCGCCTTTCACGAGGAGCGCCTAACCACGGCCCATAACTGATCCAGCGCTGGTCATTCCAGGTGACGCAGTACCTTCTCACATCATTGCCGGCTAGCAGCCGTTTGAAGGTCTCATCCTTCCGATAGTCTGCGTGGAACACCTTTGCGGTGATCTGCTGAGGAGTGTGACCTTTGTACTTATCATATGGAGTTACCCCCAACGAGAACTGCACGCATTCCTGCAGTGCAACCGAGTCGTTTTCACACTTCCTCAGGATAGCGACGTCCTCCAGTGTTGTGCTGATCGTCCAGACGAAATCGCGATTAGCCATCCATGACGCTTGAGGTATCATTTCGTGAACCATGGCAGTATCCACATCGATCTTACTAACCCGTTGATATCCGCCGTATCCTATTACTTCGACAGATTGAACCCTCGAAGCTTGTTGCTTGAGGACTATGATTGCGGTGTCAACCTTGACATCCCCAGCAGCAGCTCCGAACGACTCATTGGGAATCCGCACTACCTGCGAGATTTGGTAACCATCGAGAATTCTCTTCCGGATACTCCCATAGGATTCCTGTGTGAGAAGAGCGGTAGGGACGATCATAGAAAAGCGAAAAGAAGCGGGGTTCATAAGTTGAAGCGACCGCTCTATGAAGGCCGCGAAGAGGTTGATTCTGTTATTTGCTGTGCTGTATACGCTGAAGATGTACTCCACATCAGCGCTGGGTAGTGCTTTAATGTCCACATACGGCGGATTCCCGATCACAGCGTCGAACCCATCTGCGTTCATGATCTCCGGGAACTCGGCGTTCCAGTCGAACGCGTTGATTCGGTAGCGCTCCTCATCATCGAGAAGGCTTAATTGCTGCCCCTCGTAGAAGTCGGGTCCGATGAGGGAGTTGCCGCACTTAATGTTGTCGCCCAAATCAGGGAGCGCCCGCTCATGGAAGAGCTTGAATGTTTTTCCCAGCGTCTCTGCGTTCTCGCCTTCGAGGACCTTCAACAGGAGCGAGAGCTTTGTCACCTCTACTGCCTGGGTGTCGATGTCCACACCGTAGATGTTGTTCAGCAGAATGCGCTTCTTCTCCGCCGTGGTCAGTCGCCACTCGCCACCCGGGCCAAGATAGATCTTGGGTGATCGTCCCTTGGCGTGCTTCTCAGGATCGTGCTCCTGGTACCACTCCTGGTACCAGTTGTGGAGATACTGATAAGCGCCGAGGAGGAACGAGCCGGAGCCGCAGGCGGGATCGAGCACCCTGATCTTCGCTACTTTGGTTGGGGTGTTCCCCTCAAGGAGCTTCCCTACGGTGTTTTTCACGATGTAGTCAACGATGTAGGTCGGGGTGTAGTAGACGCCACCGGCCTTCTTCACCTCGGGCTTGTCCTCCACCTTGGCGTGATGGCCGGGAGTGAGGCGAATGACCTTGCCGAGGAACTGCTCGTAGATGTGGCCGAGGATGTCGGCGGGGAGGACGGAGAACTCAAATGGACTTTCCGGGTAGTAGAGACCCTTGAAGATCTCCTTCAGCACCTTGTCGTCGATCGTGAGACCGAGCGTGAGGTCGTCGGGTGGATCGGTGCGCTTCTTCTCCGCAGTGAAGTGGAATAAACCGGAGTTATAACGCTCGTCGGCGCGGCGGAAGATCTGACAGAGGCGCTCGTAAGCCCGTGTCCCGTTCTGCAAACCCCTAAGTTGGCCATAGGTCTCGATTCCCCGATCCTCACAGATACGTAGAAAGATGATTCGATCGACCGTCCGTTGCACGGCGTAGTTCAGCTCGCGCGTGGAGAGATCGGGGTTCCGCAGGGCGATATTCCGCGCAAGGAGATCGCGCCAATTTTCGATCTCTTTTAGGAAAGCATCGTCCACCTCGGCGGTCCCGCGCTTCTTCTTGGCCGACTCTGCGTACCTATCGAACGAACCCTTGAGGATCTCCTCGCGTGAAAAGATGGAGGCGATCTCGTCCCAGCGTTCTTCATATTCCTTGTAGGCAAAGTAGAGGATGCGTGCGCTCGATGACTTGTCCGCATGGTTCGGCTTTATCCGGCAGTCGTAGACGGCAAACTCCTCAAAGTCGGTGAGGATGGAGAGCGGTAGCTTGGCCGACCAGGCATAGCGGCGCAGTTGATAGGCGGGATCCGGGTCATTCTTGATGTCAATCCCGGGGCGCTTCGCCTCGACAAAGAACTTACGCGCACCGCCTATGCGGAACGCATAATCCGGGGCCTTGGTCGCCCCACCGATCTTGATCGCGTCCTCGTGGACCACATCCTTGTACGCCTCGGCGTAGCCCTGTTCGTTATCGATATCCCAACCAAGGGCTTTGAAGAATGGGTCGATGAACTCTCGGCGAGCTTGGGTCTCGTTGTATTCGCTGCTGCGGTAGCTCTCCCGATTTCGATCGAACCGTTTGACAAGCTCGCTGACTTCCCGCGGTGCCGGCATTCGTTATTCTCCTCTTCAAGTTCTACACCATCATAGCTAATACCTTATACGGGCGCAAAACACTGCTTGCCTGTGATGGCTCTTTGGCATTCCAAATGGCCGACTAAAGAGGAAGTGACAAACGCCAAGACTCCTACAGAGGTACAAGACAGTTTCACCACGAAGGACACGAAGAATGGGATTCGGTTTAGGCTACAGCATCCTCAACCAATTGAGCACAAAGGCCTGCGCCCAGAGGACTGCGGCCATCGCGTGGACGGGATCGGCTACTACACCCTTCAAGCTCAAGAGCCGGATCAAGCGCTTCGTTCTTTGGTTCCTTCGTGTTCTTCGTGGTGAATTCTCTTCGACCTCCGGTCTTGTTTCGCAACCAGCATCCGTCCTGTGCGAACCGAGATTAGAAGTAGGGGCGGTTCGCGAACCGCCCCTACACTCGAAACGACAAGGAACCAAAACTTGGATTTGAGCGACGGCCGCCATTGTGATCTAAATTACGGAAATCACTATGCCCGTTCTGTTAAGATGGGGCGTTAAGGGGATCGATAAGGAGGTAAGAATGCGTAACAAACTATGTCTAACGGTGTTATTGATCTTCGGGGTGGTCTTCATCTCGGTGATCGCGTGGGGGGCTCCGCAGAACTTGGCCATTATCCTCGATGCGTCGAACAGCATGAATAAGCCGTTCGGAACGGCATCGCGGCTGGATGTGGCGAAGGATGCACTCGGCGATCTGTTGGGAATTCTCCCCGATGGGATGAATGCAGGCCTATTCGCCTACGGTCATCGAATCGGGAAGGGAGATAGGGAAGAAAGCTGTCAGGATATCGAGCCTCTCTTCCCGGTTCGTCCGTTCACTGCACCCATGGCCGGTGGGATGATCGCCTCTATCGCGCAGATCGAGGCACGAGGACTGACCCCGATTGCCGATGCGTTGGTCGAGGCGGCGAATGAGCTCACCGGGCTCGAGGGATCGAGCATGATCGTCCTCATCAGCGATGGTGAGGAAACCTGTGGAGGGGACCCTCTCGCAGTCGCCCAGATGTTCACCACGATGAATCCACCGATCGTCCTACACGTGATCGGTCTCGATGTCGATCAGGGTATACGCGAGTCCCTGACGGCGATGGCCGAGAGGACCGGTGGATCGTACTGGGACGTGGGTGAGGCGAGCGGACTGTTCGCTACTCTCACCGCGGTCGTCTCTACACCCGAGCCTGTGAAACCGGTCACTCCCTCGATCCCAGCGCAATACGCGCACTTGGGGATCGTAAACGTCATTTACGGAACTAATGGGGACGACACCCTTTATGGAACTCCGGAGAGTGACCTCATCTACGGCCTCTCGGGGAATGACTTCCTGATCGGATTGGGAGGAAACGATATCCTCATTGGGGGAGACGGAAACGACATCATCGAGGGGGGAGTCGGGTACGACGTTCTCCTGGGTGATGCTGGTAATGACGTGCTATTCGGCGGAACAGGGAATGACCTTCTCTGTGGCGGCCCGGGCGAGGACTCGCTCGAAGGTGAGGTAGGGGATGACTCCCTCTGTGGCGGCGCCGGGGTGGATGCACTACTCGGTGGCCCAGGGAACAATCGGCTCTATCACGTAGATGGGTATGATACCCTCCTCCAGGGGATGGTGATCGAAGGGCCCTGCCCGAGCTGTCGAGCCCTCAACCTGAACTGCCCGCTTGCTGTGACCTGTCCTCCTGCGGTGCCAGTTACAACCTGCTTCCCCGTGCCTCCCCCTCTGCCTTGCCCAGTTCCACCGGCGATCAAGGCGGTCGATGAAGGGACGTCGATCAGACTTCACGGGACGGTCGCTGACCACGACTGCAATGTGGTCAGAACTTGTTGGAGCGCATCGAGAGGACACTTCGATGACCCGACGAGTCTCGATCCGATCTACTACGCTCCGATGACCGCTTGTTGCGCGGGTGAGGATGTAACGATCACCCTGAAGGCGACCGACAGCTGTGGCGCGACGGGGGTGGATTCGTTCCTGCTCCACATCAATAACGTCAATCAACCACCGATCGCCGGTGCCGGCTCGGATCTTGTTGTCGATGAAGGAGGGACGATACAGCTCACCTGTTCTGCGTCCGATCCCGATGGAGATGCGATCTCATACTTCTGGAGCGTGACGTATGATGGCGGAACCTTCGTCGATCCGACGAGGCTTCATCCGATCTACACCGCACCGATGACGGATAACTGCGATGGCGATAATATCGTTATCACTTTCACCGTCACCGATGCCTGCGGCGCGAGCACGAGCGACACCCTCATCGTCCATGTACGAAACCTGAATGCTCCTCCGGTTGTCGAGCTGGGGCCAGGGTTCTGCATGCCGGAAGGGACATCAAAGCAACTGTGCGCAGTGGCGAGCGACCCGGAGTGCGCTCTTCTGGCCTACTACTGGACCGCCTCCAAAGGGACGTTCGACAACCCCTGTGCGGCAACCCCGTGCTACATCGCGCCATTGGTCGATTCCTGCACCGGTGAGGATGTTGTGATCAGCCTTACCGTGACCGATCCGTGCGGTGCGAGTGCTTGTGATTCCCTCTCGATTCACATCGAGAACGTGAACACTCCCCCTGTTGTCAAGGCAGATCCGTAAAAGGATCTGAAGGTAAAGAGAGTCGTTGGCTGATCTGCTCCGTCTATACCAAGGCGGAGCAGATCGTTTTATTCTGAGAGCAGACACGGTTTGGAAGCGCTTTAAGGACGATCTTACCGATCGGGTTCTCCCGCGCTAGGGCATGGGCAACGTGCAGGTGTAGGCACTTGATGCGGTTAAGGTCAGCGATCCCCCCGATCCCTTTATCTAGGAGGCTCGCCGACATCCCGGAATCGTCGAGGAATCGACGGTCTTCAACGCTGAGGAGGTTCATGCGCTCCTCGATGTAGGAGCGGTGGGCTCGTTGTAGTCGTGCGTTGAGCCCAGTGTCTTCCCTCAGGAGGGTCTCCATCCTTCTGATCCATCCTTCTTCCTCCAGGCGATCGATCTCTTCCGCAAGGAAGGGGCAGGTGAGCCAGAAGGTGGTCGGAAATGGCTTTCCTTCGATCAAGGGGTAGACGAGGATCACCTGCGGGTACCCGTATGGGCAGCGACGCTCAACCCTGAGCAGGCCGCGCGCTGCGCGGCCGAGCTGCGCGGCGATGATGCGTTTATCCTCTAGCGTGACAGGTTCCATCGATCGCTCCTGTATTTCTTCTCCGCGAGCTCTTGCACCCTTGCCCGTTCTTCTTTTGTTGGTCTTCCCGGCGTGGCCGTTGTCCGAAGGGGATCGCAGATCGGGGCTGTCAAATGGTCTACGAGGCCGGGGAGCGTGAGCGAGGGGACGATCTCGGTGAGCGTCGTCGTCGCGTGTGGGTGGGAGAGGACTCGCGTCGAGGTGTAGCCGGGCCGCATCGCGAGGAGGAGTCTTTCCATCGGGATCGTACCCGGGGCGACAAGGAGGGTTGTGTGGTAGAGGAGAGCCGTTCCCCGGCGGGCCTGGGCCGCACCGCCGATCTTCTTATCCGCGATGAACAGGTTGTTGTCTCTGATGGAGGCGTCGATCCCTAGTGAAGAAAGCGCGTTTGCAATCGCCTCTCCGAGGAGGGAGAACGTACCTATGACCGTGCCTAGTGGACGGGCATCCGCGAGGAAGAGCGAGAGGTTGAGGCTCCCAGGGTAGTGATAGACCGTTCCCCCTCCGGAAATCCGGCGAAGGACAGGAATATCAAGCTGTCGCGCTTGGGCGAGATCGACCTCGGAGGCGACAGCTTGTGACCTGCCGATCACCACGGCGCGTTCGTTCACCCAGAACCGGAGCGTATCCATTTCCCCCTGGCAAACGTGCTCTAAGATCGCTTCCTCCAGGGCTAGCCCCTCTGCGGGAAGCGTGGGGGTGAGATCGCGAATCAGACGGAGCATTCGGAGAAGAGCCTGGCCGCGTGGTAGGAGCTCCTGACGAGCGGCCCTGAGACGACGAAGCGAAAGCCGATCTTCCTCGCTTCATCCGCCAGTTCATCGAACTCTCTTGGCGCGAGGTAGCGAGCGAGGGGGGCTGCCTTCCTCGTCGGTGGGAGATACTGCCCAAGGGTGATCGCGTCGACTTGCGCCTTGCGCAGGTCCTCCATGGTGGTGAGGATCTCTTCCCTGTCCTCTCCCAATCCGAGCATGAGGGAGCTCTTGGTGACTACCTGTGGGGCGAGATCCTTGAACGTGGAAAGGATCCGCAGCGAGCGGTCGTACCCGGCCCGATAATCGCGCAATCCCGGTGAGAGGCGTCTCACGGTCTCGATGTTGTGCCCGATCACATCCGCTCCAGCAGTGGCGATCCTCCTGAGTGATTCTTCTTGTTCGGAGAAATCGGGGACGAGGGCCTCGACCCGCACGCTCGGGGACCGGTCTTTGATCCTGGAGATCGCCTCGGCGAAGAGGGCCGCTCCGCCGTCTGCGAGGTCGTCGCGATCGACCGAGGTGAGAACGACGTAGGAGAGCCCGAGCTCACGGACTGCTTTTGCCAGGCGAGTTGGTTCCTCCCTATCGACGATTCCGTGTGGATTCCCTGTCGGAACGGCGCAGAAACGGCAGCCGCGGGTGCACACCTCGCCCAGGAGCATGAACGTTGCGGTGCGCGCTCCCCAGCACTCCGCGGCGTTCGGGCAAACCGCGCCCTGGCAGACGGTGGTCAGTCGATAACGAGAGAGTATGTCACGGACGGCCCGCATCCCCGCGGATTCCGTAGGGGAAGGGGCCTTGACCTTTAGCCAGGCTGGACGCTCAGACATATCTTTCTCCTCTGTATTCCTGCGGATCACCCACGGTGAGGTGCCAGTTGCAGAGCGTCCCTAGCTCGGTGAGGAGACCGGTGGCGGCCTCTTCCATGGACGGGCACTCGGGCACGAGGTCGGCGAGGGATAGAACCTCGATATCGAGCCCACAGGGATTAATCATCGAGAAGTGGCCCTTGTCGATATCGACGTTCAGGGCGAGGCCGTGTCGGGTCACCCAGTGCTTGACGTAGACCCCGACGGATGCGATCTTGCGAGAATCGACCCATACCCCGGGGAAGCCGGCGCGCCGGCGCGCTTCCACCCCGATCTTCTCCAGGAAGTTGATCACCGCTTGTTCTAGGTTGCTGACATAACGCTTGAGATCACGCCCGTGCTTGCGCAGATCGACGATCGGATAGACGACGAGTTGTCCGGGGCCGTGGTACGTGATATCCCCTCCCCGTTCGATTCGGTGTACGGCAATCCCCGCATCCTTTAAGACCTGTTCTGGAACGAGGATATTCTCTGCCGAGCCGCTTCGCCCGATAGTGAAGACAGGATTGTGCTCGACGGTGAGGATGGTATCCGGTATCTCGTTTTGGCAACGAAGTCGGTGCAGCCGCTCCTGCAGGCGATGGGTCGCAACGTACTCGGCGTGGCCGAGGGGGAGGTGCAGCGCCTCTGTTATCGTCTCACTCGATTTCAGCCAAGAGGTCATTGAGGTGGGCCTTCTCCCCTTCCTTCTTCACGATCCGTTTCAGGCGACCATCACGCGGGGCGTCGATGACAAACGTGGTCTTCTCCGTCTCCACCTCAACGAGGTCTTCTCCTGATTTCAGGGGCTTGCCCTCTTCCTTCAGCCAGGCGATGATCGTCACTTCGTCGACCTCGCCAAGGTCGGGGAGGCGTACCTCGGTGAGATGTGCTTCTGTGAGGCGTACCTCGTTGAGGTGCGTTTCGTTTGGCTCGTGGTCGTTCATTCGATCCCCTCCTTGCCGATACGAATACTAGCCAATCGTTAGGGCGCTTTCACCTTGTTCTTTTGTGAGGACGGCCTTATAGTCGAACATGAAGGAGGAAATATGGGGAAAAATCGGATTTGGATTAATCCTTCTGACAAAGACGAGGGGCGTGGCCCGTTCCAGTACTCTGTGCAGGTAGAGAGGCCGCGGTTTGCGTTCTCATGAACCCCCTTTTCCTTTCGGAGAACGATCCAGAGCTCTCCGCGGTCCTGGTGGAGATCCTCGAGTCGGGAGGGATCTTCATCTTCCCGAGCGATACGGTCTATGGGATCGGTGGGAACCCTTGGGATGAGCAGGCTCTTGCGCGGGTGTGCACGATGAAGGGGCGTCGAGCGGATCAACCGTTCACCCTTCACCTGCCGACCCTCGCATCGGTCGAGCGGTTCGCTCGCTTGGATACAGGGGTGCGAGCGATCTTGGAGCGGTTCCTTCCCGGCCCGCTTACCTTCCTCCTCGCAGCGAGGGAGGGGGCGCCGCGTTCGGCGATCGCTACGGGAAAGATCGGGGTACGGGTTCCAGATCATTCTTTCTTCGGTGCAGTTATGGCAGGGATCGACCGTCCTCTCTTCGGCACGAGCGTCAATCGCTCCGGCGAGCCCCCCCTCACCCGGATCGAGGAGATGATCGAGCGGTTCAATCGTGTCGATCTGATTGTGGAGGGGAGCCCGGGATCTGGGAGCCCGTCCGCTATCATCGATCTTACGGTCTCCCCACCGCGGGCGTTGCGCGGGGACCTCCCTTCAGGTCTGCAATGAGACGATTCACTCCGTTCGCTCTCCTCTCGATCACTGTCATATGGGGATGGACGTTCGTCCTGGTCAAGGAGGGGATGACGGTCGTTGGTCCGTTCACCTTCCTGGCGTTCCGCTTCGTCCTCGCGTTTCTCTCCCTTGTCCTACTCCTCTTTCGTTCTTTGCGCGGAATCGATCGGCGTGCTCTCTTCTGCGGCGGGGCGGTCGGGGGTGCACTCTTCTTGGGCTACTTCTTCCAAACATGGGGTCTTGCCACCACCACAGCGACGAAGAGCGGTCTGCTCACCGGACTCTCCGTCGTGATCGTCCCTGTTCTCGCGGCGGCCCTGTTGAAAGAGCGGGTGCGACCCTCTCTCTGGTTAGGGGCGTTGAGTGCCACTGGAGGGCTCGTCCTTCTCGTTCTGGGGAAGGGGACGCTCACCGCGTTCAACGTGGGCGATCTCCTCACACTGTTCTGTGCCCTTTTCTTCGCCGGGCACATCCTTCTCGTCGACCGGTTTATCCGTGTCGTTGACTACCGTCACCTGTTGCTCGTGCAGGTGGGGACCGTGGCTGTGTTGAGCCTGATCGGAGCGCTCTTCGTGGAAGAATCTACCCTCGTTTGCTCTCCGAAATTGATCGAGGGGGTGCTCGTGACAGGCCTCTTGGCCACCGCTCTTGCTCTCTATATCCTCAACAGGTTCCAGGCGCACTCCACCGCCTCCTACACCGCGATCATCCTCACGATGGAACCCATCTTCGCCGGACTGTTCGGCTTCCTCCTCCTTGGGGAGACGCTCAGCATCCTTCAGTTGATGGGTGGGGGGATGATCCTGGTTGGAATGGGGATTCCCTCGTTCCTCGTACGGAGAGTATCCTCCTCGGGGTGATAGTTTGTCCTCCTTTTATTCGAAAGGATATAATGGGGCGTGGTGGAAAACTATGACTAGAATGCCTGATTATCTGACCGCGTCACGGGGAGTCATCGCTGTGATCATCGTGGCCCTCGGGTTTGCTGGGCCGGAGGCGTTGGAGCGGGTGGTCATCCTCACGCTCCTAGGTTGGACCACGGATATCCTCGACGGCCGGCTCGCGCGTCGTTACAACAAGGGAGCGACGTGGGTCGGCGAGCGCGAGTTCGTCTTCGATATGGTTATGGTCTTCGCAGGACTCTGCTACCTGGTGATGGCGGGGTTCATCCCGGTGGTCCCAGCGGGGATCTACGTGGCTGTGACGGCGATCTGTATCGCGTACTTCCGATCAAAGTCGATCACCATGTCATTCGCTTTCCCCATGGTCGCTGTCCCCCTCATCGTCGCCTACTTCAACGCCCCGCGCGCAGCGTGGATGTACGTCATCTGGATCGTGCTCGCCTTGATATTTGACTGGCGCCGGTTTAAGGGTGTCGTCCTCGAGTTCCTCTATAACCTCAAGGTGCTGCAAAAGCGCTAGAGGAGGCGCGCGGCCTGCTTCCTCCCCAGGTGCGAGTAGGCTCGTTCGGTTGCGATCCGTCCCTGCGGCGTGCGTTTGATGAATCCCTCCTGTAACAGGTAGGGTTCGACCATATCGGTGATGGTGTCCTTCTCCTCGGAGAGGGCGGCGGAGAGTGTATCGAGTCCGACTGGCCCCCCGTCGAACGTGAGGATGATCGCTCTGAGGAGAGCGTGGTCAAGCTCGTCGAGACCGGCTTCGTCGATCTTCAGCAGCGCGAGGGACTCCTTCGTCGTTGCGAGGTCGACCCGCCCATCTCCCTTGACCTGAGCGTAGTCGCGCGTTCGGCGCAAGAGGCGGTTGGCGATGCGGGGTGTTCCCCGGGCCCGTTTGGCCAGTTCCTCCGCGCCGTCCGGAGAAACATCGATTCCCAAGAGCTTACCAGTGCGGATGATGATCGAGCAGAGGTCATCCAATGCGTAAAAGTTGAGCCGGAATCCGACCTCGAACCGGTCGCGCATCGGGGCCGAGATTAGGCCGGCGCGGGTAGTCGCTCCGATCAGGGTGAACGGCGGGAGATCGATCCGCAACGACTGGGCGTTCGGCCCCTCACCAAGGATGATATCGATCTTGTAGTCCTCCATCGCCGGGTAGAGTATCTCCTCGACGTTGCGCCGCAGGCGATGGATCTCATCGATGAAGAAGATGTCGTGCGGTTTCAGATTGGTGAGGATCGACGCCAGGTCGCCCGCCTTTTCGATCGCTGGGCCGGAGCTCGTGCGTATGCTGACACCCATCTCGTTGGCGATGATCTGGGCGAGGGTCGTCTTCCCTAATCCGGGCGGGCCGTGTAGGAGGACGTGGTCGAGCGGCTCGTTCCGCCCCTTTGCGGCCGTGATGTAGATCTTCAGCTTCTCTTTGATCTCGTTCTGACCGACGAAGTCATCGAGCCGCGTCGGGCGCAACGTGGTAAAGGAGGTCTCATCCAGTTGAAGGTCGCTTGGCCGCTCGATCGTCATCTTGGAAAGGATTGTACCGGACGGTGAACGAGCGGTTCAACTGGACAGTTACAACTGGACAGTTGCAACTGGAGTTAGGAATCGGCTTTCACCCGATCAGTGACCGTCTCTTCATGGGGCTGCACCTTGTGGCTGATCGCTGACTATCGATAGGTATTTGTGTTACCATCACCATACCATGAAGACAAGGGGAAAGCGTGGTGCGGTGATCACCGTAGGGACGTTCGATGGAGTGCACCGTGGGCACCAGGAGATCCTGAGGCGGGTGGATGAGATTGCCCGCGCCGAGGGGTTAGAACGGGTAGCCTACACGTTCGTCTTCCCGCCGCGATTCGTCCTTGTAGGAAGCGAGTCGGGGCTCCTTCTCCCTGAGGAGGTGAAGGTGAAGCTCCTCGAACGCCGTGTCGATCGGGTCATTCGTGTGGATTTTCATGAGGTAGGTGCGGTCGTGGCGGAGCGATTCGCGCGCGAGGTTCTGATCGAACGGCTCACTACGCGGACGGTCGTCGTCGGGGACCGGTTCCGCTTCGGTCGGGATCGGGAGGGTGATGTCGATCTCCTGCGGAGGATCGGTGAGGAAGAAGGCGTTTCGATCGTTTCCCTTCCCCCGCTGGTGGTCGATCAAGTTGCTGTGAGTAGCACTAGGATCCGTTCGCTGCTTCGCCAGGGGATGATCGACGACGCGACGACCCTTCTCGGGCGTCCGCCGCTCCTCTTCGGCAAAGTCGTGTACGGGGACCGCATCGGTCGCGAGATCGGATACCGAACCGCGAACCTGGCGCTCGATCCGCGCCTCCTGCGACCTGCGAGCGGGGTCTACGTTGTTCATGCCTTCTTCCGCGGTGAGGGAGGGGCGGGGATGATGTACATCGGGGATCGTCCCACCGTCGGTGGGGACGAGATGCGGTGCGAGGTTCACCTGTTCTCTCCCCCGCTTGGCGAACTCTACGGCGAACATATGGAGGTACATCTCCTTCACAGGCTCCGGGGAGATCGGTGTTTCTCTTCCCTTTCAGACCTGCGTCTCCAGATCGATCGGGACGCAGAGCGTGCCCGTGCACTCCTCCCCTCCTACAATGGGCCACAGCGCCCAATCCTTGCTTGAAAATCGCTCTATTCCGGTTTATCATTACTTCTTAGGATGATCACACTGGGAGTGGATACTTCCGTTTCACTCGGAGGAGTGGCGCTGTGGAGGGACGGTGAGGGAGTGGCGGAGATGATGATGGAATCTCCGCTTTCTCATGCCGAAGAGCTCCTTCCTTTGCTCTTGCGTCTCCTCGAACAGTGCGGTTTAGAGCGAGATGAGATCGACCTTGTTAGTGTAAACGTGGGGCCTGGATCGTTTACTGGCTTGCGGATCGGCCTTGCGACTGCGAAGGGGTTCTGCCATGCGCTGGGGGTCCCGCTAGTGGGGATCGATGGGATGTTCGTTTACCGAGCGCGCCTCGACGCGAAAGAGCGGGTCTGTGTCCTGTTGCGGAACCGTCGCGACCTCCTATACGCGCGGTGGTTCGTGGGGATGAAACCGCAGGGGGAGACCATGGTTCTCCCGGCGGCAAAGGCCTGGGAGAGGCTCGTGGGCGAGAGAAAGGATGTCACGATTATTGGGGATGGAGCCCTTGCGCTGCGCGATCTCCTTGGAGAAGCTCCGTGGGTGAGGCTGGCTTCGGCAGAGATGTACGTTCCTTCCCCGATGTGGATCGCCCGATTGGGCGAAGAGGGTGACCAAAAGGATCGACTCTATGATCTTGAGCCTGCTTACGTTGAGCCAATCCTTTTTAAGACGAATAATACCAAGAAGATGAGGTGAGCTAGAGATGTCGCGAATCTGTGAGATCTGTGGGAAACGGCCTGTGGCCGGGAATCAGGTGAGCCATTCGCAACGACATACGCGGCGTATGCGCGTCCCGAACATTCAACGGGTGCACGCCTATGTGGATGGGAAGAAGGTTCGAATCAACGCCTGTACGCGGTGTATCAAATCCGGACGGGTGACGAAGGCTGGCTAATCAAAGCTCTTTTTAACGCTCTTTTGTAGCATAGGTCGGGGTTGGGCCCATAGGATCATGTCATTTAAAGTCGGCGCAATAGTCTCGGGAACGATCGTTGAAGTGACCGAAGAGGGGATCGTTGTCTCTCTCCCTGACGGTGGTGGCGGTTTGATCCCTCCCTCGTTATCTTTGTCTGTTGATAGACTTAAAAGCGAGTTTTGCCCCGGTGGAACGGTATTGGTGTCCATCGTCTCCCAGGGCGAGGGGGGTTGGGCCACGCTGGCGTTTGCCACTCCGCAAGAGAGCGACGGGACGCACGCGTTCGACCAAGAATTTCACCGTCTAAACCACGCTTTAACTAACTGTTCTTCCCCGCAAAGACCTGCACTGAGTGACGAGCCCTCGGTGGAGGAGCAGATCGAGGAATGGACCGATCAGGTGAAGGAGGGACTCTCTCGCCTGCGTAAGCACCGCGGCAGACGCTTGAACGAGGAGTTCTACAACCCGAAAAACGGATAAATGGAGGTCTTCATGCCGAGAGGGACGGTCGTAATCGACAAGGATCGTTGTAAGGGATGTGGGCTCTGCATAGCTGCCTGCCCCAATCAGGTCCTTGCCTTCTCTGGAGAGTTAAATAAGAGCGGTTATGACGTTGTTCACATGGAGGATCCTGAGGCGTGTGTCGGTTGTGCCTTCTGCGCGCAGACCTGTCCGGATATCGCCATCGAAGTCTATCGGGAGAAGATTCCCGCTTAGAGGGGGGATGATGGGGAAGAAGATGCTATTGCGAGGGAACGAGGTGATCGCTGAGGCGGCGATTCGCGCGGGTTGCCAGTGTTACTTTGCCTATCCGATCACTCCTCAAGCGGAGCTGTTGGAGCACATGGCGAGGAACATGCCCCGGCTCGGGCGAACGTTCATTCAGGCCGAGAGCGAGATCGCAGCGATTAACATGGTCTATGGTGCCGCCTCGGTTGGGGTACGCACGATGACTTCCTCCTCCTCGCCGGGGATCAGCCTGAAGCAGGAAGGGATCTCCTACATGGCTGGATCGAGCCTTCCCGCGGTGATAGTTAATGTCGTCCGCGGTGGACCAGGGCTGGGGGACATCGCTCCCTCTCAGTGTGATTACTTTCAGGCGACGAAGGGCGGTGGACACGGGGACTATCACATGATTGTCCTTGCACCGTCGACCGTCCCCGAGGCCGGTGAGCTGACGATGCTCGCCTTTGATCTCGCCGATCGATACCGCACCCCGGTGATGCTCCTTGCCGACGGAATGCTCGGGCAGATGATGGAGCCGGTGGAACTCCCTGAGCCGATCGATGTCGCCTCTCTCCCGAAGAAGGAGTGGGCGACAACCGGCGCGAAGGGGCGCGATCCGAACATCATCCTCAGCTTCGATCTTGACCCGGAGGTTCTTAAGCAGATGAACCTCGATCTGCAGGCGCGCTATCGTAAGATCGAGAAGAGCGAAGTGCGCTACGAGGAGTACGAGACCGACGATGCAGAGATCGTCATTGCTGCGTACGGGACGGTCGCACGGATTGCCAAGACCGTTGTTCGCATGGCGCGGGCCGAAGGGATCAAGCTCGGTCTCTTCCGACCGATCACGGTCTGGCCGTTCCCTTACGAGCCGCTCAAGAAACTATCAGAGCGGGTGGAGGCCGTCCTCACCGTGGAGATGAGTGCAGGACAGATGTGGGAGGACGTGCGGTTGGCGGTGGCCGAGAGGGCGAAGACCCCGTTCTACGGGGAGATGGGCGGTGTGGTCCCAACCCCGCGAGGTATCCTAAGCGAGGTGAAGAAGTATGCCGGTTAACGTGGAGAATATGGTAAAGGTCTTCTCAAGGCCTGAGAGCCTGACCGATGCCCGGTCGACCTACTGTCCTGGGTGTCAGCACGGGATCCTCACGCGGATCATCGGCCAGACGATCGACGAATTGGATATCGCCGAGCGGACGATCATCATCGCTCCGGTCGGATGCGCTGTCTTCGCTTACCTCTGGTATCGCTGCGATGCGGTTCAAGCGGCCCACGGCCGTGCGAGTGCGGTTGCAACCGGGGTGAAGCGGGCCGATCCGAACCTGGTCGTCCTCTCCTATCAAGGGGACGGCGACTTCGCCAGTATCGGGACCGCCGAGTCGATCCACACGGCGAACCGGGGGGAGAACATCACCGTCATCTTCGTGAACAACCAGGTCTATGGGATGACCGGCGGGGAGATGGCCCCAACGTCCTTGGTGGGGCAGAAGACGACGACGACCCCGGACGGGCGCGACCCCGCGCAGGCTGGCTACCCGATCCGCTTCTCAGAGATGATCGCCCAGCTCGATGCACCGGTCTACGTTACACGGCAGGCGCTCTACGATACGAAGCGAATCATGGATACTCAGAAGGCGATCAAGAAGGCGTTCACCAATCAGGTGGAAGGGAAGGGATACTCGCTCGTTGAGGTCCTCTCCACCTGCCCGACGAACTGGCATATGACGCCTGTGGATGCAAGCAGGCATGTCGCCGAGGTAGTCACCAAGACCTTTTCCCTTGGGGATCTCGTGGATAGGGGGTAGGAATGGAACAGTCAGTGATCATTGCAGGATTCGGCGGACAGGGAGTGATTCTGGCGGGGAAGATCCTCGCCCAGGCGGGGATGGATCACGGCCTGGGGGTGACCTGGCTCCCCTCTTATGGCCCGGAGATGAGAGGAGGGACGGCGAATTGCACCGTCGTCCTATCGGAAGAAGGCGAGGTCGGATCCCCGATCGTCGATGAACCAACCGGCCTTATTGCCATGAACCTCCCCTCCCTCGATAAGTTCGAGCCAATCGTAGCCAAGGGGGGGGCAATCCTCATCAACGGCTCTCTCATCGATCGCGAAGTCGAACGGAAGGATGTGAATTCCTTCTCCGTCCCACTGAACGATCTGGGTGAGAAGGTAGGGAACCTACGGGCGATCAACATGGTCGCTCTCGGGGCGTACATTAAAGCATCGGGAATCGTCCCGCTGTCCGTGGTAAAGGGAGCGATGCGGGATATGCTCGAGAAGAGCGGCAAGGGAAAGTTCATCCCCCTAAATGAGAAGGCTCTCGAAGAGGGGTATAACGCTATCTAAGGCTGTGGGTCGGACCGTAGGTCAAACCGTAGGTTGAACCTTGGAATAGACCGATCCGCACGCATAGTTGCTGTACCACCGTCCAGTTTTCCGCTGTAGCCGTCCTGTACCTCGAAGATGTCTACCTTTATTGTGATCTCACTTGGCCGTGACACGAGGCCGATCCCGGTCCGTTTCCGCCGTGCGGTCCGGGCAAAACTTGCGCCGATGGGAGGCACCTTTTATAGTCGGCATAAAGGGGGATCGGTGAACGAAGAGATCGTGTTGCTGCTTGCATTGCAGGAGAAGGATCAACAGCGTAGCGACTTGACGTCCCAGGTCGAGAATCTGAACGCGCAGAAGGAACAGATCAAACGCAAGATTGAACGGGAACGGTCGGAGGTTGGGACACTCGGTGAGCGCCTGGAGGAGCTTAAGCACGAGAGTCGTCTGAAGAACCATGAGGTCGACGAACTCGATATTCAGATCCATGATTACCGAAAAGAGCTTGAAGAAGGGATAATCAGCTACAAGGAGATGGAATCCCTGCGCGTAAAGATCGCGAATCAGAGCGAACGGATCGACGGGATGGAGAACGCGGCCCTATCCTTGATGGACCAGATCGAGGAGACGACCGTTCGATTGAACAAGGCAAAGGAGGATATCTCCGTGCGCGAGGAGAAGCTCAACGCGGATTGTGCGGGGATCGTCGACCATATCACCCAGGTGAAGGAAGGGATAGAAAAGGTCGAACGAGAACGGGCTGAGATCGCCGCGAAGATTCCATCGCACCTCCTTAAGCGCTACGAACACCTCCATACGAAGTTCAGCGACCCGATCGTCACAATCAATGATGGGGCCTGCTCTGGGTGCAAATTGACCGTGAGTGGGACCACAATGGGCCGGGTCCGAGGCGGACTGGAGATCGTCTCTTGCGAGAATTGCTCGCGCATCCTCTACATCCGCTGAGTAGCGCGCTAAACAACACGCTGAACAGCATGTTGCACTGCAAACTACGGAGTGCGCTCTTTCTTTGTCTATTGTTCGCTGTGACTGGAGTGGCTGCTTCCCTCCCTCGTCCTATCGGTCAGCTCTGCGATTACGGGAATGTCCTCGATCGCCATGGGCGCGAGCGGATCAACGCGTTGATCGAGGAGGCCAAGAGCCGATCTGCTATCGAGGTCACGATCCTCGCGAGTTGGGAGAATCCCTACGAGGATATCGATCGCTACAGCTACGCTCTCCTCGATGCCTGGGACCTCTCCCGAGGGAAGACACTCTTTGCCGTCTTCTTGAAGGAGGGACGCAACTGGCAGGTGCGAGTCCTCCCAGGGGATCAGACTGCTGTTGCTTACCCCGGGCTTGCGGCGTCAATCGAGGCTGGGATAACTGACTTGGTCGAACATCGACGCATCGAGGAGGCGATGGTAAAGTTCTTTTCACTCCTCTCGGTGTGGATCTCTCCCATGGGAGACGGCGCGGCTCCGGTGGTGGATCGACGCGGAACTGTACTCCTCTCGGGTCTCCTTGTCCTTGTTGTGCTCATTGCGGCCGCTATCTTTATCTCGCGCCGGGTCTGCCCTCGTTGCGGACACCTACTTCGAGTACGTGAAACCCGGGCATTCGGCCCCTACGGGGCACGCGATGTGGTATACTACTGTCGGCGATGCGGGTATTCCCGTGCCAAGGATAGGAGAGGGTCAGGGGGCCGCGGAGGGTGAATCGCGTGAGGGAGACCTTGTGAGCTTCCCCTCTGAGGAAAGTCCGGACTCCATAGGGCGGACCACTGGGGAAATCCCAGCGGGGGTAACCTCGGGAAAGTGCCGCAGAGAAGAGACCGCCGATGGCCCGCAAATGGGCACAGGCAAGGGTGAAACGGTGGTGTAAGAGACCACCAGCGGCTCGGGTGACCGGGTCGGCTCGGCAAACCCTGGTCGGAGCAAGGCCAAGTAGGAAGGCGTTCTAAGGACGGCCCGTTCAAGCCTTCGGGTAGGCCGCATCAGTTGAATGACCCCCCACGACAGAATCCGGCTTACAGACCCTCTCCTCGAAATTGAGTGATCGGGTGATTGAGTGATTCAGCTTCCCGATCTCTCAATTTCCCGATCATTCAACTTGGGATTCCCTGTGGTCTTGCCACAGGGTTTCCTTATATCCCTCTCCTTGATAGGAGAGGGTCGGGGTGAGGTAAAATAATGAAATCCCGGTTTCGACCTTCAGGTCAAAATGAAATTGGCGGAATACCCCGTAGTCTTGCTACGGGGATAGTCAATTTCAAGGGATTTCTTTATTCGCTAAATCTTTCAACTCGTGATAAGTAACGGCGAGGAGAGTGAAACGAGTGCGTACAGTGAAAAGAAAACGAGTGGTCTGGTCTATTCTTCTCATCCTGTACGCCGGTGCGATCTTCGCCCTATCGAGCTTTCCGCTGACCGGTGGAGAGCCGCTCCTCCCCCTGCCTAACGGGGATAAGCTCCTCCACTTCATGGAGTTCTCCCTCTTCTTCTTCCTATCCTGGAAGGCGATTCCCGCGCGGCGGCGCGTGCTCTGTTCGCTGCTAATTACAACGCTCTACGCTGGAAGTGACGAGATCCACCAGATCTTCGTGGCGACGCGCACGGCGAGTCTGCTCGATTGGCTCGCTGATTTTGCTGGAGGAGCAGCCACCGCTGGCTTAACCATCGTTCTCATCCGAACTCCCTTGTTCACCTCTTGGGGACGACGTATACTTGGACGGTGTGATAAGAAGGAGGGGTAGCGATGTTCTGGGGTCTTCCGTTTCTGATGGGGCCGAGTATCTTAATCCTGCTCCCAGCGGTCATCCTCGCCATATACGCGCAGTACAAGGTGCGTTCCACCTACACCCGCTACGCTCGTGTAGGAACGGCGAATGGGACCACCGCTGCTCAAGCAGCGAAAAGGATCCTCGAAGGGGCCGGGATCAGCGACGTAGCTATTAAAGGAATCAAGGGATCCCTCTCCGATAACTACGATCCACGGGGAAAGGCCTTGCGCCTCTCCGATCCTGAATCCATCTCGGTAGCGGCAGTCGGGGTGGCGGCGCACGAGGCTGGCCATGCTATCCAGCACGCGCACGGCTACAGGCCGTTGAGCTTGCGCACGGCTATCGTTCCCATAGCGAATTTCGGTTCCCAAATCGCCCTTCCCCTCTTCTTCATCGGGTTGATCTTTCGCTACCAGGCGTTCATCACCTTTGGAATCCTCGCTTTCTCTCTCGCTGTTCTCTTCACACTGATCACCCTGCCAGTCGAATTTGATGCGAGCCGTCGTGCTGTTGTCGCGCTGCGGGAGACCGCTCTGGTAACAGAAGAGGAGCTCGGCGCGGTGAAGGAGGTCCTGTTCGCGGCCGCGCTGACCTATGTCGCTGCTGCGGCGATGGCCGCGTTGCAGCTCCTGATGCTTCTCTCCGTCAAACGCCGCCGATGAACCTCGCCCCGTCGCTTCTCTCCGCCGACTTCGGCAACCTCCGCGCCGAAGCGAAAGAGGTCGAGCCGCTCGCCACGTACTTCCACATCGATGTTATGGACGGGCACTTCGTCGACAACCTGACGATCGGTCCGCCGGTTGTGAACTCCTTACGGCGTGGACTGACAAAGCCATTCGACATCCACCTGATGATCGACTACCCGATCGCCTACGCCCCACGCTTCGAGATCATGGAAGGCGATATCATCACCTTCCATGTGGAGGCGAAGGACGACCCCTCCCGTACGATCGAGACGATCCACGAGACAGGAGCGAAGGTGGGGATCTCGCTGCGCCCGGGGACCCCGATCGAGACGATCTTTCCCTACCTTGACCGGGTCGATCTCGCCCTCGTGATGAGCGTCGAGCCGGGATTTGGGGGGCAGGCGTTCATGCCAAAGGCGATCGAGCGGATCCGCGCGCTTCGACAACGAATAGGGGACAGGATAATCACGATCGAGGTCGATGGGGGGATCAACCTGGAGAACGTCCGCGATGTGGTCGAGGCTGGGGCAACACTCATCGTTGCCGGCTCGGCGATCTTTAAGGAGCATGACCGTATCGTTGCGATGCGCACCCTCATCGATGCCGCTCAACGAACCCAATGAACCCAACGAACTCTAAGAACTCAACTGACCCAACGAACCGAGCGAATGATGAGCGCTTCATGCGCATCGCGCTCGATCTGGCGCGGAAGGGAGAAGGAGAGACGAACCCCAACCCGATCGTCGGGGCGGTCGTGGTCAAGGACGGGCACATCCTAGGTGAGGGCTATCACCATTCCCTCGGTGGCCCGCACGCCGAGGTCTTCGCCCTCGATGAGGCCGGTGATGCGGCCCGCGGCGCTACTCTATACGTCACCCTCGAACCCTGTTCTCATCACGGGAAGACCCCACCGTGCACCGAGCGGATAATTGCGGCGAAGATCGCGCGGGTAATCATCGCCTGCCGTGATCCGAATCCGCTCGTGAACGGCCATGGGATCGAAAGGATACGTGCCGCCGGCATCGAAGTGACAGAAGGTGTGCTGGAAGAAGAGGCGCGGCGCGCCAACGAGATCTTCTTCAAGTTCATCACCACCGGCCGGCCGTTCGTGCAGTTGAAGCTCGCGGAGAGCCTCGATGGGAAGATCGCCACAAGAACAGGAGATGCTAAGTGGATCAGCGGTGCGGATTCGCGCGTTGAGGTGCATCGCCTGCGCCGAAGGTTCGCCGCGGTCCTCGTTGGTGTAGGGACGGTGGTATCGGATGATCCGCGCCTCACCGTGCGCCACGTCGCGGGGACGGATCCGCTCCGGATCGTCCTCGATGGTCGCGGGAGGATCCCGCTTGCAGCAACGCTCCTGCGCGAGGAAGGGCGCACGATCGTCGTCACCGCGACGATGGCAAGGGAGAAGGAGGAAGCGCTCCTCTCCCTTGGGACAGAAGTGTGGCGCCCTCCTGGGAATGAGGGCAATATCGACCTCTTAGCCTTCCTTCAGCGCCTTGGTGAAGAGAATATCGATTCGCTCCTCGTGGAAGGAGGAGGCGAGACCGCAGCCGCGTTCCTCGAAGCCAGTCTTGTCGACAAGGTCGCGTTCTTCATCGCGCCGATCCTCATCGGCGGCCGCGATGCCATCCCCACGGTCGGAGGAGCCGGGGCAAAGCAGGTGAGCGAAGCGCTTCACCTCAAACGGGTCGAGATCGAACGGATCGGCGAAGACCTCCTTGTGACCGGCTACCCTGAAAGAGGAAACGCTAGCTCAGCAAGCTCTTAAGATATTTAAGGAAAGGGGCTAGGGAAGGTGGGCCTGCTGCTGCCCACCTTCCCTGGGTAAGAACCGTTGGCTGTTCTACGGTATCTTTCTCATCGCTTAACAGCCTGCGATTGTGTGTATTGCTCACGAGTGAGGGACAAGCGGGAGCCCACCGTGTTCTCGTAAGACGGTGAGGAACCTGTAAGGAGGTAACGGCGGAAGACGTGTCGCAGGTCTTTCCCTGCTTGCGTAGCAACACACCGCTTTTGTCCATCTCTCGCTCCTTGTCTAAGTTGAACTCAGGATAACGGTTAGAGAGGAATAGGAGGAGGGCATGGGGGAGATATATAACGGGCGTTGATGACAGGGGTGAACCTCACCGGTCCAGCGAGAGGGTGCCCAATGTCCGTTCATTACTCCGCTGGGATCCGCGCGATCTTCCAGTAATCCTGCACGGTCTGTATCAGGCGCTCGAAATCCTTGGAATCGACGGGTTTGGTCATGTAGCTTGCGGCCCCGCTGTCGTAGGCTCGGACCATGTCCTCCTCGCGTAAGGATCCGGTTAGGACGATCACCGGGATACGCCGCAGCTTGTCGTCCTGCTTGATCTCTGCCAGGACTTCCAACCCATCCATCCCAGGGAGACGTAGGTCGAGGAGAATCAGATCGGGTCGGGGAGCGTCCTCGAATTTCCCTTTACGATAAAGGAAATCGAGAGCTTCCTCCCCGTCGTAGGCGAAAGAAAGCTCACACTTCACATCGCTCTTGAGCATCGCTCGTTTGATGATCGTGACGTCATTAGGGTCGTCTTCGACGACGAGGACCTTCATCTTATCTGTGTTAACCATTGATCTCCACCTCGCTCCTGGCATCTTCTCTAGGTATTGTAAAGTAGAACGTACTCTCTTTTCCAACTTCCGACTCGACCCAGATCTTCCCTTTATGCTCCTCGACGATTCTCTTGCAGATCGCGAGACCAGCGCCAGTCCCTTCAGTATCCTTTTTTTTGTTCAGCTTTTCGAATATTCCGAAGATGCGCTCCTGATGGCGCAGTTCGATTCCAATCCCGTTATCCTTGACGTAGAACGTATGCATACCGTCCTGCCTAAGTTCCTTCAACCAGCCGACATGCAGGGTGGGGAGAGCCTTATCGTTATACTTGACTGCATTGACGATCAGGTTACTGAAAAGCCGATAGATGCGGCTCCTGCTCCCTTTTACTGTGGGTAAATCATCGGCGATCTGTAAGTTTACACCATGCAAGCGGGCGTGTAAGTCCTCCTTGACCTCTTCCAGGACCCGTTGTACGTTGACCCGTTCGAACGAGGCAGCATTCATGTGGATGCTGGAGAGGGCGAGCAGGTCGTTGATCAGTTCTCGCATTCGCGCGGAGGTCTTCGTCAGGGTGTGCAAGTATTTCACTCCTTCTTCATCGAGCTTGCTCTCGTAGTCATCGAGGAGGAATCCACTGAACATTTGGATCGTGCGCAGCGGGGTCTGTAGGTCGTGCGAGACGACGTGGGAGAACTCCTCCAGCTTCTCGTAGCTTCGTCTGAGGCGGTCCGCATTCTCGAGGAGCCCCGCTTCCAACTGCTTGATCTTGGTTATGTCGATGTAGTGATCAATTCGCCCTCCCTTGTACCGTTCCGTCTCAATCGGGATCGAGCGGTACTCGAGGACGCGTTCGTCGCGGTCGATACTGGGACGGATGCGGCACGTGTAGGAATCGATCTTACTGCCGTTGTCGATCGCTTCTTTCACGACTTGACTCATCTGTTCCGAATCATCGAAGACGTTCGAGTAGCGGGCGAAGGCGCGCAGGTTCTCTATCCCAATAAGTCGTTCGCGGTCGACCCCGAAGAATTGGCCAATCATCTTGTTCGCCCATACCACCTGCTTTCTCTTGTCCGTGATGATGATCCCCGAGTCGAGGGTATCGACGGCATCCTCTATCAAGTAACGGTAGATGGCCTCTGTCTCGTTCAGGCGACGCTCCAGTTCCATCTGCTGGCGGAGGTCGCGCGCCTCCATAACCGCGATTCGCTCGGTGGCTCGTGTCGCCCTCAGCTCAATGCTAATTCCATTGTGTTCTTGCGAGACGAACCTCAGGTTGACGTCACGAACCTCTCCCCGCTCGAACAGGCGCAAGAGCTCGGCCTTCATTCGATCGATGTCGTTCGGGTGGACATACTCGGAGAGTTGTAGGGATCGCTTTGTCACGTACCCGAGCGTGCTGCGCGATGCTTCATTGCGCTTGAGGACCGTTCCCTCCTTGTCGATGAAGTGGATGATGTTCAACGAGTTCTCGAAGATCTCCTCGTCATAGCGTTCTTCGAGGTTCTTGGAGTGGCGCCACCGTTTGCGACGTGCTTCCCGCAGCTCGTTGACGAGCCCGATTCCTCCCCCCACAATGATTCCCATGATGAAGAGTCCTCCTACGAGGAGGAGGTGATCGTCCTGCGTGATAAGGAACGGGGTCCCCATCAGGGCGGTCGCTACCCCTAGGAGGAGCCCTCCTTTCAGTTTGAGGGAGAAAGAGACGAGGGTAAGAGGGATCGCCAGAATGACAAAAACGGGAATGGCGGAATGGTCATCCAAGAAGATGAACAGGAGAGTGATGGCAAGGAGAGCGATGCTATACGCAACAACACCGATGATCTTTCTTTCCGTAGGGTTCAGTCTACTCGTCACTGTGGAATCAGCCTCATCGTGAGGCCGTCGCTGCCCTCCTCTGATTGAGACAGATGTCCTGTTCAATTATCGAGGCGTTTTTGACCATCGGAAAGGACAGCTATCACCTATCGGGAAGACGTTCTTCTTACAGATGCGGTCAGATGATCAGGTTCGGGCTCATATTGAGGGAGGTGGGTTCCATGATCTTTTGCAGGTAATCATCGCGAAGGATCTTGATTTTGCGGCTTTCTATGGCGATGATCCCACGGCTCTCAAGCTCGCTCAACGTGCGGATCGCTGTCTTGGAGGAGACCCCGGCCATCTCTGCCAATTCGGCCCGCGAGAGCTCGACTTCGTTCTTCCCCAAATGGAGGATTAACCGTGCCAATCTCTCCTTGCTTGACGCGTATGATCGCTCGGCAAGCTTGTTTTGGAAGGCTTTCAGCTCTTCGGAGAGTTTCTCATAGAGACGGAAGATCGTCTTCGGGTGATGTTCGAGAAAGAAGAAAAAATCTCCGCGCTCGATGAACCCGACCACCACCGGTTCGAGCGTCTTGGCGTAGGCGTTGTGGCTTCCTTTATCGAACAGGGTGGTCTCTCCGAGTATCTCTCCCGGACCGACGATCTTCAGTATCTGACTCTTGGCGCGCATGCTGCGCTTGACGAGTTTGATCAGCCCATCGAAGACAAGGTAGAACCCGAACGCTGGGGCTCCCTCCTGAAAGATGATCTCCCCGCGGCCGTACCGTATCTTACGCGTGTTTTCCTTTAACTTTTGGAGGTCCTTCTCCTTGAGGTCGGAGAAGATACGAAACTCCTTGAGATCGATCATGTCAATTGCCCCCTCTCTACCTTTACTCTCGCGCGGTCGTCGCGTTTTTTTCTGCCCCCTATCACCCCTTCATAGGGGTCAAGCGTCCTGCATTGTAACAGATATCACACTGAAATCCAAATCCTCTCATGCATCCCGCTTGCGGGGGGCATTGAGCGCGGGGTAAAATAGGTTTATTCATGAAAGAATGTAGACAGGAAGCAAAGATTGCCGTGGCTATCCTCCAACCTTCTCTTCCTGATGAACGGGACGAAGAGCGCTTGACTCGGGTGGAAGGCCTTGCCGCAGAGGGGGCGGAGGCCGATCTTCTGCTCTTGCCGGAGCTGTGGCGGGTGGGATACGCCGATTTTTCAACCTACAAAGGGAAGGCAGAGACCCTTTCCGGGGAGACGCTCGTCTTCCTGCGAAAGGTGGCACGGGGTGCGGGAGCCTACTTACTGGGAGGGAGCCTGATCGAGAAGGCTGACGGGCACCTCTATAACACCGCGGTTCTCCTCGATCGAAACGGAGAGATCGCCGGGATCTATCGGAAGTCGCACCTCCTTAACTACCGCTCGCAGGAGCGAACCATCCTCACCCCAGGTGAGAGGTGTACGGTGGTTGCGACACCTCTTGGAAACATGGGAATTGCGGTCTGCTATGACCTGCGCTTCCCCGAGCTCTTTCGAGAGATGAGCGCGGCGGGGGCGGAGATCTTCCTTGTTCCAGCCGCATGGCCATCTGTCCGCCTGGAGGCATGGGAGATCCTTTGCCGGGCACGGGCCGTGGAAAACCAGGCCTATATCGTCGCCTGTAACGCTACAGGGAAAGGACTCCTCGGCCACAGTATGGTGGTCGACCCGTGGGGGGTAAAGATCGCTTCCTTGGGGCGGAGAGAAGGGGTCCTGCACACTGAGCTCGACCTCGCCGCTCTCCGACGGTTCCGCGAGGAGTTCCCGGTGTGGCGTGAGCGCTGATCTACCCGAGAAACTCTCTCCCCCCGTGCAAGCCGCGTTTCAGGTCGTAAAGGAGATTGAATCGCCACCTCCCCTCTGGAATGTTGATCTCAATAATGATCGTGAGTACGGTTCGAGATGCGGCGCGGCTCATGATCGGGAGATTGGGAAGAATCATTCAATCCCTCCTTTGTGCGGTGCGTCCTCGTTCCCTAAGCCCGTTTGAACCGGCGATCGAGTTCCTCACGGGAGATCGTGAAGATGATCGGTCGCCCGTGTGGACAGGTGTAGGGGTTCTCTAGTGTCATCAGGCGATCGACGAGGTCCTGTTGTTCCTGCAGTGGGATTCGATCTCCCGCCTTGATCGCCGCTCCGCAAGCGAGTTCGGAGAGGAGGTGATCGAACAGGGCCTCTCTCACTTTTTCTCCCCGTGCCAGCTGCTCGACGATCTGCTCGATCGTACTCTGAAATCCGTACCGGCTCTGCCCTTCTGCGAGGAGACTCGGGTACTCTCGCAGGATGAATGTCCCTCCTCCGAACTCGTCGAGGACGATCCCAACCTTGGCGAGTTCCTCTCTCCCCGCGGTGAGGAGTTCGGCACTCTCGAAGGGGAGTTCGAGTCGGACCGGGAGGAGGAAAGACTGTCGCGGGATCTCTCCACGCGCAAGCTCAGCCCGTAGCCCTTCATAGAGTATCCGTTCGTGGGCGATATGCTGATCCACGATCTCGAGGCCGCTCGGTGTCTCTACTAGGAGATACGTCCCCTGGAGCTGCCCGATGACGCGTCGATCGCTTTTAACTCTCACTTTTTCTGCGTCACGCTCTGCCTGCCGAACAGAGACGGCCCCTTGTAGGTCGAGTGGGAGAGCGGAGGATCCCTGCGAAGAATGAGGCTGCGTCCGTTCCTGGGTCCCTTGCTTGCCCCCTTGAGGGAGGAACGGGGAGACGACGTAGCGTGAGGAGAGGGCGCCTTGGAGGGCACGGGTGAGCGCCTCCTGCACGCGGCGGGGTTCGGCGAAGCGGATCTCCTCCTTGCGCGGATGCACGTTCACGTCCACCCCTTCGAGCGGGAGGTCGATCAAGAGGACCGCGAGCGGGTAGGACCCATGGCGGAGGATTCCCTGGTAGGAGCTCGCGAGCACGTAGGAGAGGGCGCGATCGCTCACCGGGCGGCCGTTGATGCAGAAGAGTTGATCGCGGCGGTTACCACGCTTGATATCGGGTGGACTGATGTAGCCTGTGATTCGGATCTCACTGTGTTCGATCTCGATTGGGATGAGCTGCCGCGCAACCTGTGCCCCGTAGACCTGGGCGATCCGGTCAAGGAGATCCTTCGCGCGTGGGGCGGAGAAGACGAGCCTCTCCCCGTGCTTGAGGGACCACCCGACATTTGGGGAGGAGAGGGCAAGCCGGTGGAGGACACGATTAGAGTGGAAGAACTCGGTGCGGGCCGATCCGAGGAAACGTGCCCGTGCCGGGAGGTTGAAGAAGAGATCCCTCACTTTTATGGTCGTTCCGGGGGCCCGTGCCGTTGGGACTGGCCCATCGATCCTGCTGGCCTCAACCTGCACGCTGTACGCTTCTTCCTGCTCCTGTAGTCGAGAGGTGATCTTCACGCGGGCGACCGCGGCGATGCTTGCCAGCGCCTCGCCACGAAACCCTAAGGTGGCGATTGTGTCAAGGTCTGTCTCCAGTGCGATCTTGCTCGTGGTGTGTTTCTCCACGCAGAGGCGCAGATCGTCTGTGTCCATCCCTTCTCCATCATCGCGAACAACGATAGCTCTCTTTCCCCCCTCTTCCAATTCGATGGCGATAGTCTCACTTTTTGCGTCGATTGCGTTCTCCACGAGCTCCTTCACCACCGATGCAGGGCGTTCGATCACCTCGCCAGCCGCGATCTTTCGTGCTAAATGCTCATCCAATCGTTTGATCTTCATCGTCTCTACAAGCCTAGCGTATTCGATCTCTCCCCACAACACCTTGGCGGATGCATCGAGAATGCGTTATCTTAGACGAGGAGGAGGGTGGAATGAACACGATCAGCGATCTGCGGAAGGCCCTCGGCCTTTCTACCACAAATCAGGTTCGGAACAGGATCGAAGCGATCAAGGATATCCTCTCAGAGTACTTGCGGCGAGGGCCTAACAACCAGATCTTGATTACGGACGACGGCGTTGCCCTGCTCCGGCGCCTACAGGATCTTTACGATAGTGGGCTCACCATAACTGAAGCGAGCGAGGTTTTGCGCAGTAATGCCAATAAAAAACCATCAATTAATGATGCGGTTCCGACTGGTTTCGTATCAAACCGAGTAAATGTCGAGGGCGATAGCGCGTTGATCGCCGCGCTGAAAGAGGAGATTGCCTTCCTGCGTGAGCGGGTCGCGTTCCTCGAGGAGGAACGTCGTGGAAGGGGCGAGAGGACGAGGCTACCGGCGTGGTGGGAAGGGCTACGGGAGGATCTTTAATATGGGGCTCAATCTTCCGCTTCATGGGAACGAACGCTTACAGCAGGTAGTCGAACGGGTCGATCGATCTGCGTGTCTCACGACGCTGTGGGGCGCATCAAACGTGACCGCGATCGATCGGATGCACATCAACGACCATGGGCCGGTGCACATCAAGATCGTCACTAACATCGCCCTGAAGCTGTTGCGCCTACTCGACGAGGGAGGGGTGGTATCGAGTGTGGTAGCGAACTACCAGATGAATCCTGAGGATGCGGAGGTAGTTGTCTGCCTGGCCTCGGTCCTGCACGATATCGGTCATGTCATCCACCGGCAGAATCACGAAGAGCTCTCCCTCGTCCTCGCCTCGCCGCTCATCGAGGGCTTCCTTGCCGACCTCTATCCCGAAAAAGAGGCGACGATTCTCAAAGGGGAGATCCTGCACGCGATCTACGCCCACCGCCGCGATATTCAGCCACTGACAGTGGAAGCGGGAGTAGTGAAGATTGCCGATGCGCTGGACATGGAGTCGGGCCGGGCACGCATCCCGTTTAAGACCGGATCGGCTTCGATCCACTCCGTCTCGGCGATGGCGATCCGTAAGGTGCGTATCATGAAGGGGGAGGAGCGGCCGGTGAAGATCGATATCGAGATGTCAAACTCCGCAGGGATCTTTCAGCTCGATAACCTTCTGCGCGAGAAGATGAAGCGCTCGGGGATCGCCGAGTATTTCGAGGTGCTCGCCGAGGTCAAGGGAGAAGAGGAAAAGATCGTCACTCGATACACGATCGAATGAGAGGCCCGTAAATCGCGTCATCCGCCTCGGCCGTGCTGTGAAATAGGAGAGCGGGGCATGGCGATCAAGCCACGCACTCTTGCCGCAAACCATCAAACCCTCTTATCTACGTCATTTCAAGCCACAGAAAGAACTGTCGCAACAAAAGTACCCTTTTGTTGCGACAGTTGTCGCGCACCTTCCTCGCGCCTTCGGCTACCGTTCAAGCGGCAAAAGGGAGGCAAAGATGCCGCTTGAGATCACGCACGAGGACTTCATGACTCCGCAGCAGACCCTCGCCCTGAAGGAACACTGCCGTAGGAAGGTCCAGGACCCGGTGCCGGACGAACGGAAGCACCCGGTGCGCGACTGGGCGATCCTTCATCTTGCGCTCGATGCGGGATTGCGCGTCTCGGAGATCTGTTCTCTGAGGATCCGAGACCTTATCCTCGATTCCGATAATGCCTCCCTTATCGTTCGTCATGGGAAGGGGAACAAGAAGCGAGGGGTGAAGATCGGAAACGCCTTGCGTATCCATCTAGCGGAGTTTCTCGCCTGGAAAGAGGAGAAAGGGGAATCGACCGCGGGGCGGGCGTCACTCTTTATCTCATCACGAGCCGGGGGCCCGCTCACCCGTAGCGCGGTCTATAGGATCTTCAAGGCAAACGCCGAAGAGATCGGCCTTCCGAAGCGTTTCTCCATCCACTCTTGCCGACATACCTACGCCTCCCTCCTCTATCGTGCCTCCGACTTCAATATCCGTCTCGTTCAGAAGCAGCTCGGGCACCGCTCCATCCAGACGACACAAATCTACGCGGACGTCCTCAACGAGGACGCCGTGATCGCTGTGGACAGGCTTCCGCAGTGAGAAAATGAGGATTTGAGAGATCGGAAGATTGAATGATCGGGAGATCGTATAATTGATAGATTGAATCATCGGGGGATCGGATGATTGGGAAGTTAAATCACTCAATCACTCACTCGCTAAATCACTCAATCATTCATTCAATCGCTCAATCAATCACTCAACACGGTTTGGTTCTCGACAACTCGTCCTCTTGCCACTATATTGGTTATTGCTTTGCCCCCGACGGAGTGAGGCGAAGATGGGGGCGGTTGGCGACAGAACCGGGAGCAAAGCTGTATCCTAGCCCTCGATGTTCGCCCTGGAAAGGCAGGGAGAATGGTACAGCCACGGGTTGGAAAGCTAGTTCTATGCCTCTTGCTGCTCGTGGCGGTGCGTGGTATTGCGCTGCCACAGATCGAGGTTGATCTCGGGTTTGCCGGTCGCTTCGTCCCCGGGAGGATGACCCCGATTCATCTCATCGTATCAGGGGTGGAACGCCCCTTTTCCGGATACTTCCGCATCACGGAGGAGATCGGAAACACCTGGCGAGGCGAGGCCTCCAGCCTGATAGAGATCCCGATCCCTCTGATCTCCAACGGGGAGTACGAACAGCTCCTTCCGCTCTACGATTTCACTCATCCCTTAAAGGTCTTCCTCTGTGCATCCGATGGGACTCCCGTGGCAAGCGCCGAGGTGAGCTTGCGCGATCGGAAGCGAGAGGGTGCGTTCCCTCTCCTCGTTGGGGCATTCCCCACTCCGGTCGATACAGAGGCGGTCGCAGTTGCGTCCTCTGATCTACCAGTCCACTGGCTAGCCTACGATGGGGTGAAGTCCCTTTGGGTCGGCCGCATTCAGGCGGGCCTCTCACACGAACAATGGGCGGCTATTGCTCGCTGGACGCTCGCAGGTGGGACCCTCGTCCTCTTTAGCGGGGCGGATTTCTACCCCCTCGATTCGCCTGTTTTGCGGGAGTTGATCCCGATTTCCAATCCCTCCTTGACGACGGAGGAGGACGGGGTACGGATTCTGAGCGGGGAAGCGCGCCCGGGATCCAGGTACATCGGCGAACGTGCGGATGGGAGCACGCTTCTCTTCGTGCGGAACTATGGTGCGGGGACGGTGCTCCTCATTCCTGTCAGCGCGTTCGACCTCACAGTGGAGGAGAGTGTGGCCATTAGAGCAGGGGTTCCCCCGGCTAAGGTGGTATCCCTTTCCGGCCTGAACGCTGATCTGTTGGAGGAGATGCCGGTCGATCGCCCGGGCTTTTCAGTGGTGTTCCTCGTGGTCGGCATCAGCCTGATGAGCCTGACCCTCATAATCAGTAAGGTCCGCAGCCCTAAGAGGATCGTTCTTTCCCTCATTTCGGTGGCAAGCGTTCTCTCGGTTTTATCCGGTTTATATCTAAACCAGGCGAAGCTTGTAAACGATGTATGTACTTTAAAAACCACATTATACGTTGAAGCCTCTCTCGGATATCAAATAGATTGCTATGGTTTGTTTGCAAATCGTACAACCACTGTTCGCTGTGGGGGAGAGGAAGCGCTTCCGGTCATGGAGGTGCTTCCGCGCGACCTGCGCGGCGCGGACTATGATATTGACTGGGTTAAAGGTGAGGGTCTCTCTCTGCAGTTGACGCACGGAGAGCGGCGTGCCCTGCGCTGGGGCGAGGATTGCACCATCCCGATCACCATCCGGTACGCCGGGGACGAAGAGGTCGAGATCGAAAATGGACTCCCAACGTCTCTATCCGAGGCGTACCTCCTTGTGGATGGGCAAGCATTCTCGCTTGGAGAGATTGGAATCGGAACGTGGAGCTACACCCTTGACGAGGGGATCCCCTTCGCGAGGATTCAGCTGCACGATGCGAGCCTCGCCGCGTTCTACGACACGATTGAACCGTGGTATAGTGTAGATAAAGGCGTGTGGCTGATTGGTGGACGTGTATCGGACTCACTCGTCGTGCAGGACGGAGTACGCCAAAAAGTGAGAGTTGTGAGCCTGTACGTGCTGGCGGGAGGGGAGGATGAATAAGGGATATGCCCTGATCGATAGGGAGAACTTTCAGCCGTTCTTCAGCCTGCTCCTCTTCTGCGGAGTAGCTCTTCTTCTCTCTGTCCCGTTTGCGGATAGGGTGAAGGATTTCCATGCAGGTGGAATCTTCTCCGGAATCCCGATCTACTTTCATGCGCAGGCCCTGTTTATGGGGATCTTTGGCCTCAGCCTGGGGGCGATGAACGCGGCACATGATGAGACCGGTCGAAAGGCCCTCCTACGCATGGCAGAGCAAATCGGTTTAGCGCAGTTTCTCACCCTCCCCTATCTCTTATTCACCTGGGCTCTCTACCCCTCAAAAGCCGTTGAGATCCTGTTAATCATCCTTTATACAACGATAGTCTCCGCCCTCTGTGCAGTGGGGAGCTACCTGATTGAGACACCATGGACGCATCGATCCGCGCGTGGGTTCCTGTTGAAGTATGTAACCTTCACGGGTTACCTCCTCCTCCCATTCGGATTCTTCCCACTTCTGAGTCCATTCGGAATGGTGGACGCCCTCTTTCGCGGTAAAGCTCTTGGGCCGCTCCTCTTGAGCTATCTCGTCCCGATTGTGCTCCTCCTCGGCCTGATACTGGTAGCAGAGCGAATCCACAAGGAGTGGTTGCGATGAGCCCCTTTGCGGGGATCCTTCGATCGGTCGAAATGCGTAGCCGGAGGCTCTGTGGCCTGCGCCTGGCGAGTGTGGGCCTCGCCGGGGGAGGCGCACTCGCCCTCATCCTCTCTCTCTTCTGGTACACGGGCATCCTGCTATGCACGCGCTCCTGCATCTTGGGGCTGATTCTCCTTTTTCTCTTCGGTGCAGGATTCCTCTTCATTGTCGGCTGGATGAGGCAGGTCGACCTCCCGAGGACGCTGTTGAGGATCGACCTTTCCCTGGAGACCGGAGAGCGGCTGAGCTCCCTATACGAGCTTCACCGCCGTGGGGGGAGCAACGTCTTCCGCACGCGACTGGAAGAGGCGGTCGCACGACAGGCGTTCTTGTGGAAGCGAGGGCTTCCACTGGGGCGCGCTCGGTTTGCCCTTCTGGGCGGAGGGATGGCCGTCCTTGCCTCGACCCTTCTCGTAGCGTTCGCCCCGGCCAACCCTCCTTGCCGCGTGGTGGTGCTTCCTATCGTGGCTTCGGGGAACGCGGAGGTGCAAACCCTTGATTCACCGAGCGAGCCTCCTTCAACGCTCCCCGGCGGAACAGTCTCGCAAGGGGGAGAGGTGGGTTTGCCCGGGGAGTCCGTCCCGGATCGCGATCTTGAGGACCTGTTATCCGAACTCTGGGAGAGCCCTGCCTCCGAAGGGGTGCTGAGCGGGACGAGCGGAGGGTCGGCTGAGTTGATTCGTGCTCAAAAAGAGAGAGCGAGGGCCCTCGCCGACCTCCTCGAACGGATCGAGGAGCGGTTGAAGGAGGAGAGAGGAGGGCTCACCCCTGAGGAGCGCCGTGCCCTCGGCGAACTGGCTCAGCAAATGGGGAACGCCCCCTTGCGGCAAGCGTTACGCGAGCTCCTTCAGGAGGATGATCCACAGGCTCTTACAGAGGGGTTTGAGAAGTTCCGCAGCTTAGCAGAGTCCCTCGCGGATCAACAAGAAACCGCTGCAGAGGAGACGGCCGTTGGGGAGTCTCCTCCTCCCGGAGGGTCGGAAGAGAGTGAGGCGCAGGCGGCCGTCAACTGGGGGCAACCGCAACCTGAGGACGAGGAGGCATCCGAGGGGGCGAGCGAGGGGGAAGCAGGATCCCCTTCTTACGGCTCCCGAAGCGATTCAGAGGAGGACCTCGCCACTGGGGATGAGGAGTCGTTCGGCGGGGAGGAAGGCGCAGCCGGTGGCGAATCACCGTTCGCTGCCTCTCCTGGGTTCATGCCGAGCGAACTTGCAGGGATGATAGGCGAGAGCGGTGAGTTCCGGGAATTCATGACCAAGGGAGTTCCGCTCGAGCCGCTATTGGCGCAGGATGGGGAGACGACGCGCCTGTTGGTCGATTACGACGTGTTGCGTGCTCTCCTGGAGGAGCGAGCCATCCCAATCAAAGAGAGAGAGATCATCCGCACGTACTTCGAGACGATCACACAAGGAGGACCATGACCACAGAGAGAGAGCTAGAAGCGGCACAGGCAGTCTGTACGCGGTTGGAGGGAGCAATTTCGGAGGTGATCGTCGGACAACGAGACGTTATTCGTGCGGCCCTGATTACGCTCCTCTGTGCGGGGAATCTCCTTCTCGAGGGGGTTCCGGGGCTGGGGAAGACCCTCCTCGTTCGCTCCTTGGCGAGCGCCCTCTCCCTTCGCTTCTCGCGCATCCAGTTCACCCCGGACCTGATGCCGGCTGACATCTTGGGGACGGACATCATCACGAAGGACGGAGGGGAGCGGCGGTTCACCTACTCTCCGGGCCCGATCTTCGCGCACGTCGTCCTCGCCGACGAGATCAACCGCGCCACCCCGAAGACACAATCGGCCCTGCTCGAGGCGATGGAGGAGCGGACGGTCACGGTGGGAAAGAGAACCTATCCACTGGAGGAGCCGTTCATCGTGCTGGCAACGCAGAACCCGATCGAGATGGAGGGAACATATCCTCTCCCCGAGGCGCAGGTCGACCGCTTCCTATTGAAGGCGTTGGTCGATACCCCGTCCCTCGACGAGCTTGTTGCGATCGCCGAGCGGAACACGGAGAAAGAGGGGTTGGTCCTCCCATCGCCGGTGGCGACCGGGGAGGAGATCCTCGCTTGTCGGCGGGTGGCGCGTGAGGTCCCGATCGCCGAAGAACTGCGTCGTTATATCGGCCGTCTCGTCCTCGCTACCCACCCCGGGAGCCCGTACGCCCTCGGTCCGGTGAACGAGTACGTCGAGTACGGAGCGAGCCCGCGTGCGGCGATCGCCCTTGTCCGCGCGGCAAAGGCGCACGCCTTTATCACTGGGGAGCCGAACGTGCGTCGGGCCGATATCGAGGTGGTCTTTCCCCTCGCGTTGGTGCACCGGGTGATCCTCAACTTCAAGGGGGAGGCCGAAGGGATCTCGGTCTCCGACCTCCTACGCGATGTATGGGAGAAGACGGTGATCGTCTGATGGAGCCGTTGATCGACGAGGCGTTCCTAAGCCGCCTCGCTCACCTGAAGTTCATCGTCAAGGGGCGTCGCAAGGGGCACCTTGTTGGGGCACACCCCTCCCCGCGCGCCGGGATGAGTCTGGAGTTCGCCGATTACCGCGATTACACCCCTGGGGATGACTTCCGCTACATCGACTGGAACATCGTTGGTAGACTCGATCGGGTACTAGTGAAGACGTTCGTACGCGAGGTAGACCTTCCGATCCTCCTCCTCCTCGACCTCTCCGCCTCGATGCGCCTAGGTGATCCGCCCAAGATGACCTACGCCTCCCGGCTCGCCGCCGCGCTTGCCTACCTGGGCCTACGCGAGCTTGACCGGGTCGGGCTCTACCCGTTCACCGATCACCTCCTCCCCGCGATTGCGCCACGCCACGGGATGGGGCAGATGGCCCACATCCTCCACGCCCTGCAGGAGGCCTCGCCTGGGGGGCGAACCTCGCTCGATCGGGTCCTCTCGCAGTTCGTCGTTCACTCACGCGAGAGTGGGCTCGTCTTCCTGATCAGCGATCTGTTGAGTGAGGGAGGGTACGAGGAGGGGATCTCGCGCCTCCTTCACCGTGGGGACGAAGTCGTCGTGATCCAGGTCGTCGATCCGACCGAGCTTCGCCCGGCCGTCACGGGGAGCACCCGCATCACCGACGCGGAGACGCGCCGCTACGTCGACCTCACTGTGGGGGAGGGGACGCTCTCGCAGTACAGGCGGCGCCTCAATGCCCACGAACAAGACCTTAAGCGGTTTCTCGCCGACCATCGCATACCGTATCTCCTCGCACCGACCGACCTCCCCCTCGAGACGTTGATTCATGAACGGATGCGCAGCCAGGGGGTGCTGAAGTGATCCTCGGAAATGCTGGCGCGCTCTACCTGCTCGCCCTTGGACTGGGGATCATCCTCCTCTATTTCTTGCGAGCGCAGCACCGTGAATATGAGGTCTCCGCCCTCTTCTTATGGGAGGGGCTGGCGAGCGATCCTCACACCCGCGCGGCGCGAATACGGCGCAAGCTGGAGCCGCTCCTCTTTGTTCAACTCCTCATCCTTGCCTTGGTCAGCCTCGCCCTTGCGCGTCCATCTTTGCCGGGGACGGTGCCCCATCTCTCCGGGATGGCGATCGTCCTCGACGGAAGCGCGAGCATGCGCACCCGCACCGAGAGCGGTGAGACCCGCTACGCCCTCGCTCGCGATCAGGCGCTCTCCCTTCTCGATACCTACCCCACGACCCCGGTGGCACTGATCCAGCTTGATGCTTCGCCACGGGTTATCCTCCCTCTCACCGCCGATCATGACCGTGCCCGCCACGCGCTCGTTGTTGCACAGCCGACCTGGAATGGGAACGGGACGACAGCGATGCTGCAGGGACTCCTTACGAGCCAAGAGGAGGGGGGGAATTTTGAGCGGGTCGTCTACCTCTCCGACCGACCGCTCTCCACCCCACTCCCGCGTGTGGAGGAGCGGATGCTCGCTGGGGGGGAGAACGTGGCGATCACCGCATTCACCGTGCGCGAAGATCCTGCGCTGCAGGGGGTGACCGCGTTCGTAAGGGCGAAGAACGCGACCGACTCCTACGTCGACACGATCCTGCAGGTGAGCGATGGGTACGGAACGGTGGAACTCTCGATCCTCCTCCCGCCGCATATCGAACAGGGATACGTCCTCCCCTTCCCTGGATCCCACGGGGAGGCGTTCTCGGCAAGGATCGATCCGCGCGATGATTTCCACGGCGATGATATTCGCTATTTCACCCTCGACCGCAGCCTTACCCTGCGGGTGCGGTGGGTCGGTAGACAGAACCGCTACCTAGAAGCGGCCCTTAACGCGGCAGGGAGGATCACCCTGGTCGATCAGGAGGACGAGGGGCCCGTCGATCTCATTCTTTCTTACGACATCACGCTCCCCGCGGAGGCGACAGGGAACATCCTCCTCATCCATGCTGGCCTTGGCGGCCTCATCACGATAGGGAAGGAGCAGGACAGGGGTGGGATCGAGACCTCGATCTCGATCGCTGCCCCGGAGGACCGACTCATCGAGGGGATCGATCCTTTGAACTTTCGCGTTCGTTCCGTCCCTGTGGCAACCGTCCCCGAGCAGGGAACCGTGATCCTGAGAACCGGCGACGAGCCTCTACTCTATCGTCTGCGAGACGGTGAGCGGGATATCGTTCTGATCGCACCGGACCTCATGCGCACGAACCTTCCACTCACCGTCGACTTTCCCCTCCTTGTGCGAAACATCCTTGCAAGCTTCTCCGTCCTCCCTGCACCCGTTACCTACACCTGGGCGATCGTCGGGGAAGAGAGATCTATCCGCGAGTACGGGGAGGCGATCAAGCTTGTGGACCCCGAAGGGAAAGAACTTCCCCTCGAGGAGACTGGCTCGTTCCTCCCGCAGCGGCCGGGAATCTACACCCTGACGACGAGTAAGGGAATCTATCAGTTGGCCGTGAACGTCGATCCAACGGAGTCCGAGCCACCGGTGCTCTCTGAAGGACCGATCCTTGCTGAGGCGATTCACCTCGAGGAACAGACCCTCTTCCCCCTTTGGCCGCTCTTCGCCGGGCTGGCGACCCTCTTTCTGCTTGTAGAAACGTTCTTTTACCATGGGTGGAGGTTCAGGAGGGAGGAGCGATGATCCATTTCTCTCACCCCATTCTTCTTATCGCAGGAGCCGTTCTTCTTGTGGGGGTTGTAATCTTCCGGCGGTTTCGCGCGGGGGATACCCTCCGCCTTCTCACCGTATTCACGGTGTTGGTGGCGCTCGCCGGCCCGCAGATCGGACAACGGCACCCCTTTCAGACGGTCACCTTCCTCGTCGATCGTTCCCCGAGCGTCACCGCGACCACGACCCCCCAGGAGGTGAGCGATCAGGTGGCCGCGATCGTCGCTGCTAACCCAGTGTGCCGGTTCGGTTCGATTGCGTTCGCCGATCGAGCCGTGGTTACGAACCCGATCGGTGAAGACCTTTCCGGGTTTACGACAGAGATTCCGCTTGGGGCGGTTCTGCTTGGAGCAGTCTCGCTCGGTGAGGAGACCGATCTCGACCATGCAATAACGCTCGCCCTTGCCAGCCTTCCCGAAGGAGGGACGCACCAGTTTGTCCTGGTGAGCGATGGGAGGATCACCGACGGTCTCGACGCGGCGTTGGCCGCGGCGCAGCGGGCCGGGATCCCCATCTCTACCCTCCCAATTGGAGGAACGGCAACGGCCGATGCCTCGCTCGCCTCCCTGAACCTTCCGGAAGAGGTCGAAGTAAACCGTCCGTTTGCGATCACGATCCATATCCTTTCCCAAGGGCCGGGAGAAGGGATCCTCGCCCTCTACCGGGATGATGCCCTTATCGCCTCCCGGGAAATCTCCCTTGTGCAGGGAATGAACTCGATTACGCTCACCGACACCCTGGCGGAAGGGGGAACCCACTCTTACCGTGCGCTCGTCAGACGACCCCTCGATCCGATCCCGGAGAACGACACGCTCAGCGCGATGGTTCAAACCGTCTACCTTCCACGGCTTCTCGTCGTCGGAGTAGATGAGGAAGGATCGGTCGAAGAACTCCTGAACGCGATTGGGCGATCCTTCTTTTCTGCTGCCACCCTCCCCACCCTGGAGGGACTAGCCGAGTATCGCGAGGTCCTCCTCGCTGGTGTTCCTCTTGCTGCACTTCCCCCTGTGGCGGTCGAAACGCTCGCTAGCTTTGTCGACGAGCTCGGCGGTGGCCTTGTTGTCGTCGAGGGGGAGGAGGCTCTGCGTGGTTTCGCTGGGGGTGGGATTGAGGAACTCCTCCCTGTCTCCTACACCCTCCCGCAAGAAGGGCGCGAGGCAAGCCTGTGTATCCTCTACCTCCTCGACCGATCCGCGAGCATGCGCGGGCACGCAGAGGGGGCGACGAAGATCGATATCCTCAAGGAGGCGGTCGCGGCGAGCGTCAACCTCCTCGATGAGGAGACGCTGGTCGGGGTGATCGCCTTCGATCGCCAGTACGACTGGCTGCTTCCGATCCAGCCGCTCGGAGATGGGAGCGCCCTCTACGAAGGGTTGCGAGCGCTCGATGCAACTGGGGGGACCGACCTCTACTATCCGCTTGTCGATGCGCTGGGCGCGATTGAGCCGGTGGAGGCGCGGGTGAAGCACCTCCTCCTCTTCTCCGATGGGAAGACGGTCGACGAGTACCGCGACTTCCCCTCCCTCCTCGCAAGATTGGAGGAGAACGAAGCTGTTACCCTCTCGGCGATCGGGATCGGGACCACCCCGAACCTTCCCTTACTCGGGGCCCTTGTGTCCGCCGGACACGGGAGCATGTACGTCGTCTCCGACTTCTCTTACCTTCCGCAGATCACCGTGCAGGCGACACAGCGCCTCTCTCGTAATCGATTCATCATTGGTGAGTTCCCTGTTGGTGGTCCATTGGCGAGTGGCGAGCTTGCAGGGCTCCCTCCCCTTACGGGCTATGCCCTTACCTATCCGAAGCCGACCGCGGAGGTCCTCCTTTCGGCTGGGAAGGCGGATCCCATCGTCGCCCGTTGGCGCCTTGGTTTGGGAAGGGTCGCGGTGTTGAACACCGACCTTGCTGGGGAGTGGTCCGGAGGGTGGCTCTCCTGGGAGAAGGGAGGGCTCCTCCTCGACGCGATCCTCACCGCAGCGGAGCCGGTGAGCGGCGTATCGTTCGGTCTCCGCCCCTCGGTTGAGATAACCGATACCGGGATCGAGGCCCTGGTCGATGCGCGTGATCCGCAAGGAGGGTTCGTGAACTTCCTCGGCTTGGAAGCGACCCTCATCGAGACTGGTCTCAGCGAGACTAGTCTCCTTCCGACCGGAGGAACGCACGCGATGGAGCAGGTCGGTGCCGGTCTCTACCGGACATCCTTCCCCGCGAAAGAAGAGGGTGGTTACGCCCTACGAATCTACGATCGAACGCGGGAACAACAGGTAATCATACCGATCTGCGTCCCCTATCCGGCCGAGTATCGCGCGACCGGAATCGACGAGGGTGCGTTACGCCAGATCGCCCGCGCTACAGGCGGACGCTTCCTCGACGATGAGATCCTCCCCACCCCTCCCTTTGGCGGAGAGGCGATCACCTACACGGACGTGCACTCCCACTTCCTCCTTGCCGCCCTCGCCCTCTTCCTCGTCGAACTCGCCGTGCGCAAGTTCCCGCGAAGGTGGTGGAGAGGGTAGTTTATTGAGTGATTTAAC